>ERZ1026860.52-NODE-52-length-83409-cov-4.974674_pt1 | contig 83409 bp, 82 predicted proteins | sample MGYA00380160_ERZ1026860 | MGnify/ENA primary metagenome ERZ1026860 (study PRJEB33269, sample SAMEA4719796) | human gut metagenome | biome: human-associated habitat; feature: organic feature; material: feces | place: Cameroon | collected 2013-10 ... | reverse complement strand
CCTCGTCCGCCATCAGACGGGCGGATTCAATGGTGTTGTCCGTCAGCAAAGCGCTGAAGTATTCAATCAGCGCGCCGCCGATGATACCGCCAGCCACCACAATGTAGGATGCCATGTTCAGGATGGGTTCCGCGTCTACGGGAGAGTAGTTGCCCACATAGGCCACAATCAGGGACACGGTGGCAAACGCGGCGCTGCCGATGGCAAAGCCCTTGCCGATGGCGGCGGTGGTATTGCCCACAGCGTCCAGCTTATCGGTAATCACACGCACATTGCCGGGCAGGTGGCAGCTTTCCGCCAGACCGCCCGCGTTGTCCGCGATGGGGCCAAAGGCGTCGATGGATACGGTAGCGCCTACAAACGCCAGCATGCCCAGAGAGGACAGTGCGATGCCGTAGGAGCCGCAGATTTTGCCGGAGATAAACAGCGCCACGCCAATAACCAGAATGGGCAGCAGGCAGGAGCGGGAGCCGATAGCGTCGCCCTTGGTAATCACAAAGGCCTCGCCCTCGGTGGCCATTTCCGCCAGCTGGCGGGTGGGCTTATGGTCGGTGCTGGTGTAGTATTCGGTGATGGAGCCGATCGCGATGCCGCTGATGATGCCCAGCACGCTGGACAGCCAAGGGGACCACCAGCCCAGACGGAAGTCATCGTACAGGGGTACGTTGCGGAACACCACAAAGGCGGAAATCAGGCCCAGCACAATGGTGGCGCCGGCGGAAATCCAGGTCGCCAGGTCCAGCTCATGGGAGGGGTTGTCGCCCATTTTGCGGCGAGCCGCGCTGCCCAGGCCAATCAGGCAGCCCAGCAGACCGCCGCCCGCCAGCAGCACGGGGAACAGGATGGTGGCGTTAAAGGTGGCCTCGGTGGCCGCGCCGCCCTTCAGCAGGGAACCGCGGAAGATGGTTACGGCGATCATCATGGCCGCGGACAGGGTGGCCACAAAGCTCTCCAGCAGGTCGGAGCAGTTGCCGGCGATGTCGTTTACGTTGTCGCCGATAAAGTCGGCCACCACGTTGGGCACGCGGCTGTCGTCCTCGGGCATGTCGTGGCGCAGCTTGGCCAGAATGTCGGAGGAGATATCCGCCGCCTTGGTGTAGTTGCCGCCGGCCACACGGTTAAACATGGCCACCAGGGAGCAGCCCAGGGAGTAGGTGGAAATGCGCATGATGGTGGGGTTGCAGGTCAGCAGGGGCCACAGGCCGGTGCCTTCCGCCTGGTAATGCACGCCGTTCCAGATCAGCAGAACCAGCAGCAGACCCAGCATGCCAAAGGCCTGCACGCTCAGGCCGCTGATGCTGCCGCCGCACAGGGCAACCTTGACAGTTTCGCCAATGGACAGGGTCTTGCGGGCGGTGTTGGCGGTGCGCACGTTGGCGTAGGTGGCACTGCGCATGCCCAGAATGCATACGGCACTGCTCATGCAGGCGCCCATCAGGAAGGTAATGCCGCTGGTTTTTTCCACAAATACGCTGAATACCAGAGCCACCCCTGCCACCACAATGGCGATGGTGCGATATTCCGTCTTCATGAACGTGCTTGCGCCGTCCCGAATAATTTTGGCCATTTCAGCCATTTCAGGCGTGCCCTCGTCCATTTTGCGGATACGGGCATAGTTGTAAAAGATGTACCCAATGGATGCCAGGATGATTGCCGTGATCACCAGATACCAAACCATGTTCCTTTCCCCTTTATTCTTTATTTGATCAAGCGGTGTCGCCTGCTTGTCATTCATATGGCCGCAGTTGGTTTTGATGAATCCGTCGTTCGGAATCAAATATGCCAAATTTCTGCTAATTCTAGTATTCGATGTGCTTTTACAAAATTCCTGCCTTCTTTCCCATAAAAATCGAATTTTGTGTTATCATATCGCGAAACGCCGCTAATTTCCCGCTAATCTTTTGTTTCACTCATAATTCTTCGTGCGCTTTTTGTGGGGCGTGGTATAATCATTGTGTTTTGATTTTTAGGGAAGGAGGGATTGATTCCTTGAAACCCCGTGGTAAAAAGTACGGACCTGTCCTGAAGGACACGGGTTTGACGCTGCTTCTTCTGGCCGCCGCCATCCTGCTCTGTACCTGGTTATTTCAGCTGGACCCGGACAATTCTTCCTTTTTTGCCATGTCGGTTTTTATGCTGGCCGTCACCCTTACCTCCTTCTTTACCCAGGGGTACGGGTACGGCATTTTCCAGTCCGTCGTCAGCGTTATCTGTGTCAATTGGCTTTTTTCTGAACCCTTTGGGGTGTTTACCCTTGATTTGGCCGGCTATCCCCTTACCTTTGCCACCATGCTGGTGGTTTCGCTGCTGATTTCCACCCTTACCTCCAAGGTAAAGCGTCAGGAACAGCAGCGTTTTGAACTGGAGCGGGAAAACCTGCTGGCCAATTTGCTCCGCTCCGTATCCCATGATATCCGCACGCCGCTGACCTCCATTTTGGGCGCCAGCTCCGTCATTTTGGAAAGCCCCGGCATTTCCCCGGAAACCCAGCGGGAGTGGGTGGGCGAAATTCACAAGGACGCGCAATGGCTGATGCGCATGACCGAAAACCTGCTTGCCGTCACCCGCTGCGCCAATGCCGGCGTGGCCATCAAAACCGAGGCGGAAGTGGTGGAGGAGGTTATCAGCGGCGCGGTGGTGAAATTTCGCCGCAAAACTCCGGACATGCGGGTGGAGGTTCGCAGGCCTCAGGAAATCATTCTGGCCCGCATGGACGCCGTGCTGATTGAGCAGGTGCTGGTCAACCTGTTTGAAAACTCCGCTTTGCACAGCAAAACGGCCACCCGCATTCGAGTCGAGATTTTTCAGGAGGGTAAGCGGGTGCATATCCGCGTCACGGATAACGGGCAGGGCTTTTCCCCTGACCAGCTGCCTGGGGTTTTTGACAGCTACGCGGGACGCAACCGTGAAGCGACGCTTCGCCGCACCACAGGCATTGGCCTGAGCGTTTGTCAGGCCATAATCCACGCTCACAGCGGCGAAATAACCGCCTGCAATTCCGCCGATGGCGGCGCTCAAATTGATTTTTGGCTTCCGGGAGAGGAGGACCCCCATGCCGAATGATACCCGTGTGCTGGTTGTGGAGGATGACGCCGGCATCAGCCGGTTTTTAAAGCAGACCCTGATGACCAACGGCTATGATGTTTTGGAGGCCTTTACCGGCAAACAGGCTATACATCTGATTCAGTCCTGCTGTCCGGATTGCATTTTGCTGGACCTGGGGCTGCCGGATATGGACGGCAATGAAATTATTCAGAACGTCCGCAGCTGGACCCGCACGCCCATTGTGATCGTATCCGCCCGGGGTATGGAGCAGGACAAGGCCACGGCCCTGGATCTGGGCGCGGACGATTACCTGATTAAGCCCTTTGGCACCATTGAATTATTGGCCCGCATCCGCACCGCCCTGCGGCATACACGTACATCAGCGGAAAACGACAGCATCGCCCTGAACGGCACCTATGTAACCGGCGATTTAACCATCGACTATCGCAAATACCGGGTCTATCTTGCCGGGCAGGACGTGAACCTGACGCCTAACGAATACCGCATCGTGGCCCTGCTGGGGCAGCACGCCGGACGAGTGGTCACCTACAGGTCCATGATGCTGGAGCTGTGGGGCCCCTTTGCCTGCCGGGACAACAAGATTCTGCGGGTGCATATGGCGAATATCCGCCGCAAAATCGAGCCCGATCCCGATTCGCCCCGGTACATATTTACGGAAGCGGGCGTTGGTTACCGGCTGGCGGAGCCGCAGGCGTAGTTTTTTTCTGAAGCAAACTGGCGAAATGCTTCCGCGTTCCGCCAGTCAGACTGCTGAAAAGCCCCTATATGAGAGCGCTCGTCCACGAACACGGCTACGCTGGTTCGCGGGTTATGCCGCAAGGCTTAGGGGCTCCGCCCCTAAAACCCCGGCAGGAGGCAGTGCCTCCTGCACCTCCGGTTTTTTAACACGCTGAGTTCACCTGACGGCGAGCCTTTTATTTTTTACAAAAAAGGAGCCTGATTTTCCTTATCGGGAAAATCAGGCTCCTTTTCGCCAAACACTGCTGCCCTTGCATATTTCCATGCAGACGGGTCAGCAGCCGTGAGCTTCATCAGCCCTGCTTCTGCTTGTGCTTGGGGTTCTCGCAGATCACCATGACGCGGCCCTTGCGCTTGATGATCTTGCACTTTTCACAGATGGGCTTTACCGAGGGACGTACCTTCATGATGGTTTCCTCCTTCTGGAACGGCCGCGAGCGACCGTAAATCGCCTTTAGTTCTTGGAGCGCCAGGTAATCCTGCCGCGGGTCAAATCATAGGGCGAAAGTTCGACCGTAACCTTATCGCCGGGATAGATGCGGATGAAGTTCATGCGCATCTTACCCGAAATCTGTGCCATGATCCGGTGCCCGCCGGGGAGCTCCACTTTGAAGTTCGCGTTGGGAAGCGCCTCGATAACCGTGCCTTCCATTTCAATGACATCACTCTTGGACAAGCGCGCCTTCCTCCTTTTTCTGATTCCCGGCGGCCTTTTGCGGCTGGCCGGTCTGGGTTTCGTAAGCAGCCCTGCAGGCGGCAATGGCCTTGCGGACGTCGCTGTCCTGCACAGGCCCGCCGCTTTCGCCGCGCCCGGATACCGCAATGGTCAGGGGCAGCGCCCGCAGGTGCTTGATTTGCTTTTTTTTGGGCTTTGCCAGCCCGCGCGTCGTACCGTTCACCAGCAGCACCTGGCGGTCGTCCAGCACGCTCAAAACGGCATACCAGCCTCCCGCGTCATGCCCCCGGGTGGAAATCACAACACGCCCGGCTTCTGTCGGCTTTGCTTTCACTCGGCTTCCTCCGTCAATACATATCCGGGGAAGGTCATCAATTCCGGCAGGCCATGCTCGTTAATGGCAATGGTATGCTCATAGTGAGAGCATACGCTTCCATCATCGGTTACAATGGTCCAGCCGTCGTCCAGCTCAGCCACGTGATAGTCCCCCATGGCAATCATGGGTTCAATCGCCAGGGTCATACCCGCCCGCAGGCGGGTGCCGTGCCCCTCGCGGCCAAAGTTGGGTACGCTGGGTTCCTCGTGCATGGCGCGTCCAATGCCGTGACCGGTCAGGTCGCGAATCACGCCGTAGCCAAAGCTCTCGGCGTACGTCTGGATGGCGTGCCCGATATCCCCCAGGTGGTTGCCGTTGAGGGCCTTGCGAACGCCCTTGAAGAAGCATTCCTCGGTCACATCGATCAGCTGCTGGTTTTCCGCGCTGATTTTGCCAACGCCAACGGTGAAAGCGCTGTCCGCCTGCCAACCGTCCAGAACGAGCCCGCAGTCAATGGAAAGCACGTCGCCCTCCTTGATGATAGCGGTGTCGGAAGGAATGCCATGCACCACTTCCTCATTGATGGACGCGCAGATGGAGGCAGGATAGCCCTGATAGTCCAAAAAGGACGGGATTGCCTTGTGCTTGCGGATCAACTGCTCGGCGTACACGTCAAGCTCTGCCGTGCTCATGCCCGGCTTAATCGCCTCCCGAAGGCGGCAAAGCACCTCGTAGAGAAGCGCGCCGGACTTCCGCATGCAGTCCAGCTGTTGCGCGTTCTTCAGATAAATCATCGGATCGCCTCAAGTGTAGTCAGAATCTCGGCCGTAATCGACTCCAGGTCGCCGCCGCCAAAGATATTCTTCAGCTTGCCCTGGCTCTGGTAATGGTCGATCAGCGGGGCCGTTTTCTGGTGATATACCTTCAACCGGTTCAGTACGGTTTCAGGCTTGTCGTCATCGCGTTGAATCAGGGGCGTATCGCAGGCCTTGCAATCGGTGGCGCCGTTTAAGCGGTCCACATGATAGGGCGCGCCGCAGGCAGGGCATACTCGCCGGCCGCTCAGCCGATTTACCAATATTTCATCCGGCACATCCAGATTGATGGCCGCGTCGATATCGGCAAACTCGCTCAGCGCCTTGGCCTGCTCCACCGTGCGGGGGAAACCGTCCAGAATGTAGCCGTTGCGGCAGTCATCCATGGCCAGCCGTTCCTTCACGATATCAATGACCACCTGGTCGGGCACCAGCTGTCCCTGATCCATATATTCCTTTGCTTTCAGCCCGGTTTCCGTCTGGTTGGCAATGGCGGAGCGCAGCATGTCGCCCGTGGAAATCTGGGGAATGCCCAGCTTCTGGCATACAATCTGCGCCTGGGTACCTTTGCCCGCGCCGGGAGGGCCCAGGAAAATGATATTCATGTCCATTCCTCCTTCTGCTCTGTATGCACGGATGAAGCCGCTAACGCGCGGCACACATGCAGATACCGCGATGGGTAAATGTGCCGTGCCGCGCCTTAGCGGCGCATCATTCGTACAGCGGACGCTTTAGGAAATGGTATCGTAGTTGCGGCTGATCAGCAGATCGTCCAGCTGACGCTTGGTTTCCAGAACCACGCTTACAGCGATCAGCATGCTGCTGGCAGCGAACGGGATACCCGTTTGCAAAACGTTGGTGGCCAGGTTGGGCACCGTGGCCAGCACGGCCAGGAACAGAGCCGCAAACAGGATCAGGCGGTTGTTGATGCGCTTCAGGTAATCCGCGGTGGGCTTACCGGGACGCACAGCGGGAATCGCGCCGCCCTGCTGCTGAATGTTCTTAGCAATCTCGTCCGGCTGGAAGGAGATGGAGCTGTAGAAGTAGGTGAAGGCAATGATCAGCAGAGCCGTCACCAGCATGTACAGCCATGTACCGGAGTTCATGTAGGTGTTCCACCAGATGGCAGCGCCACTGGAAGAACCGCCAATCAGCTGGATCAGGGTGCCGGGGAAGGCCATGAAGGAGTAGGCGAAGATCAGAGGCAGCACGCCCACGCTGACAACCTTCAGCGGGATCACGCTGTTCTGTCCGCCGTACATCTTACGGCCGCTGACGCGCTTGGCATAATTGACATTGATGCGGCGCACACCCATATCCACAAAGGTAACCACCACGGTGATTACCAGAGCCAGCAGAATTACGCCCAGCAGCTGCAGCCAGGGGGTAATGGAGCTGGCGGAGAAAGCGTTCATCAGCAGGTTGCTGAAGCCGCTGAACAGGTTGGAGATAATACCGGCGAAGATCAGCATGGAGATACCGTTGCCGATACCGTTCTTGGTGATCCGCTCGCCGATCCACATAGCCAGGGCGGTACCGCCGGCCATGCTTACGCCAACCAGAACCGTGTTGAACCAGCCGCTCTTGATGTAGCCCAGGCTCATCACCAGGCCGATGGCCTGAATCGCGGCCAGAACCACCGTTACGTAACGGGTAATCTGGGCAATCTTCTTCTGGCCGTCGGGGCCGCTCTTTTGCATACGTTCCAGAGCGGGAATGGCGATGGTCAACAGCTGCATGATAATGCTGCTGTTGATGTAGGGCGTAATACCCATAGCCATGATGGTCATCTGGGAGAACTGGTTACCGGTCATCATGTTGACCAGCTGGAGCAGCGGCAGGCTGCTCTCGTTCAGGCCAATCTTGCTGTAGTCGATACCAGGGGCGGGAATAACGCCCACCAGGCGGAACAGCACCAGCATGAAGAAGGTATAAATCAGCTTTTTGCGGATATCTTCAACCTTCCACGCATTGCGAAGGGACTGCCATACGCTGACCTTGTTGTTAGCGCTCTTGGCCATCTTACTTCACCTCGGCTTTCCCGCCGACCGCCTCAATCTTCTGCTTGGCAGTTTCGGTGAATTTCGCAGCTTCCACGGTCAGCTTCTTGGTCAGCTCACCGTTACCCAGCACTTTCACGCCGCCCAGCGTTTTTTTAATGATACCGGCCGCCTTCAGCAGCTCGGCGTTCACCACAGTACCCTCGGTGAAGGCTTCCAACTGGCCCACGTTGATTTCAGCATATTCCACGCGGTAGATGTTGGTGAAGCCACGCTTGGGAACACGGCGGTACAAGGGCATCTGGCCGCCCTCAAAGCCCGGACGCTTGCCGCCGCCGGAGCGGGCTTTGGCGCCCTTGTGGCCCTTGCCGGAGGTTTTACCCAGACCGGAGCCAACGCCACGACCCAGGCGCTTGCCGGCGGTGGTGGAACCCGCGGCGGGTTGCAACTCGTGCAGTTTCATTGGGTTTCCCTCCTCAGTCCTTGATTTCGACAACGTCGATCATGTGCTTCACACGGAAGATCTGGCCGCGGATGCTGGCGTTGTCTTCCTTCACCACGGTCTGGCCGACCTTGCGCAGGCCCAGCGCAGCCACGGTGTCCTTGTGAACCTGGAGGCAGGCGATCGGCGACTTCTTCAAAGTAATTTGCAGTTTCATGCCCATCGTCCTCCTTAGCCCAGAATTTCTTCCACGGTCTTGCCGCGCAGCTTGGCGACTTCCTCAGCGGAGCGCAGCTGCTTCAGGCCTTCCAGAGTGGCCTTGACCATGTTGATCTTGTTGTTGGTGCCATAGCTCTTGGTGCGGATGTCCTTCACACCGGCCAGCTCCAGCACGGCGCGGGCGGCGCCGCCGGCGATAACGCCGGTACCTTCGGGAGCGGGCAGAAGCACAACCTTGCCAGTGCCAAAGTAGCCAATGCTCTCATGGGGGATAGAGGTTCCCACCAGGGGCACGGTAATCAGGTGCTTTTTGGCATCCTCGTTGGCCTTACGGATGGCTTCGGAAATTTCCACAGCCTTGCCCATGCCAGCGCCTACGCGACCTTTTTCGTCGCCCACGACAACCAGCGCGGAGAAGCGGAAATTCTTACCGCCTTTTACAACCTTGGCGATACGGTTTACAGCAACGAGTCTATCTTTGAACTCGCTGTCCTGTGCCTGTCGTTGCATGCGTTCGTCCTCCTTACTTAGAATTCAAGTCCGGCTTCGCGGGCGCCAGCGGCCAGCTCGGCCACACGGCCAGTGTACACATAGCCGCCACGGTCGAATACAACCTGCTTGATGCCCTTCTCGGACGCACGCTCGGCAATCAGCTTGCCAACAATCTTGGCAGCGCCCTTCTTGTCGGTGTCTTTGATCTGCGCCATGACGTCCTTTTCCTGAGTGGAAGCGGCCACCAGGGTGTTGCCCTTGGTATCGTCAATAATCTGCGCATAGATGTTGTTCAGGCTGCGGTACACGCACAGACGCGGCATATCGGGGGTGCCGCTGATCTTCTTACGAACACGAGCATGACGGATCTTGCGGTCCGCGTTACGGTCGGCCGTCTTAAACATTTGCGTTCAATCCCCTTTCGATTATTTACCGGTCTTGCCTTCCTTGCGGCGGATAACCTCATCCGCATACTTGATGCCCTTGCCCAGATAGGGTTCCGGCTTGCGGATGGCGCGGATATCGGCGGCAAGGTTGCCAACCTGCTGCTTGTCAATGCCCTTGACCACGATGGTGGTCTGGTTGGGCGTTTCAAACTGGATGTTTTCAGGAGCGTCCAAAATAACGGGGTGAGAGAAGCCGATGTTGATGGTCAGCTTCTTGCCGCCGTCGGCCTGGGCGCGGTAGCCGGTGCCAACCAGCTCCAACGTCTTGGAGAAGCCGGTGGTAACGCCCACCACCATGTTGTGTACCAGGCTGCGGTACAAGCCGTGCATGGCTTTATGGGGCTTGGCGTCGCTGGGGCGTTCAAGCGTGAGGACGCCGTCCTCCTGCTTGATGGTGATATCGCGGTTCACCTGCTGGGTCAGGGTACCCTTGGGGCCCTTCACCACAACGGTGTTGTCCTCGTCTACCGTTACCGTCACGCCCGCGGGGACAGTGATCGGAAGTTTTCCGATTCGAGACATTGTCTTACACCTCCATTGCGTGTCGGATTACCAGATGTAGGCGAGCACTTCGCCGCCGATCATTTGCTTGCGGGCTTCGCGATCCGTCATCAGGCCCTTGGAGGTCGAGATGATGGCGATGCCCAGGCCGCCCAGAACCTTGGGCAGCTCCTCGGACTTAGCATACACGCGCAGGCCGGGCTTGGAGATGCGCTTCAAACCGGCGATAACGGGCTGCTTGCCGTTTACGTACTTGAGGACGATCTTGATGCTGCCCTGGGGGCCGTCATCAACAAAATCCACCGACTTTACATAACCTTCCGCCAAAAGAATCTTCGCAATCGCCTTTTTGGTGTTGCTGGCGGGCAGAACGACGGCGTCGTGCTTGGCGATCTGCGCATTGCGGATGCGGGTCAGCATATCGGCGATGGGATCATTCATAACCATGATGGAACCTCCTTCCGTTCTTTCCCGCTTACCAACTGGCCTTGCGGACGCCGGGGATCTGGCCCTTGTAAGCCAGTTCTCTGAAGCAGATACGGCAGATGCCGTATTTGCGAAGCACCGAGTGCGGGCGGCCACACAGGCGGCAGCGGGTGTAAGCACGGGTGGAGAACTTAGGCGTTCTGGCCTGCTTGATTTTCATGCTGGTTTTTGCCATTGTTTTACTCCCTCCCTATACTCACTGCGCAAACGGCATGCCCAACAGACGCAGCAGCTCTTTGCACTCCTCGTCGGTCTGAGCGGTCGTTACAAAGATCATTTCCATGCCGCGGATCTTTTCCACCTTATCGTATTCGATTTCGGGGAAGATCAGCTGCTCACGGATACCCAGGGCGTAGTTGCCGCGGCCGTCGAAGGCCTTGTCGCTTACGCCGCGGAAGTCGCGCACGCGGGGCAGGGCGATGTTTACCAGCTTGTCCATGAACTCCTCCATGCGGGAGCCGCGCAGGGTTACCTTGGCGCCCACGTTCATGCCTTCGCGCAGCTTAAAGTTGGCGATGGACTTGCGGGCCTTGGTTACCTGGGGCTTTTGACCGGAGATGGTGGCCAGTTCCTTCACCGCGACTTCCAGGCCCTTGGCGTTGTCTTTGCAATCGCCCAGACCCATGTTAATCACGATTTTGGACAGCTTGGGAATCTGCATAACGTTTTTGTAGCCGAACTTCTGCTGAAGGGCAGGCACGGCTTCATTCAGGTATTTTTCCTTAATGCGAGTAGCCATTTACCTTACCTCCCTCAGTCGATGTCCGCCTTGCAGCGCTTGCAAACACGGATGGAATTGGTTTTCTTGGAGCCATCCTCGCGGGTGACTTCCTCGACGCGGTGCGCCACACGGGTCGCCTTGCCGCACTTGGGGCAGATCAGCATCACGTTGGAAGCGTCGATGGCGCGCTCCTTCTGGAAGATACCGCCCTGCTGGCCCTGGCGACGGGGCTTCTGGTGCTTGGTAACATACGCAACGCCCTCTACGATGACCTTGCCGGTCTTGGGGTTGACGGTCAGAATCTTGCCCTGCTTGCCCTTAACGGCCTTATCGCCGTCCTTGGGGCCGGAGATGACAACGACCTGATCGTTCTTTTTCACATGAACTTTCTGTACCATTTGTCATTTCCTCCATTACAGCACTTCGGGAGCCAGAGAAACGATCTTCATGAAATCCTTCTCGCGCAGCTCGCGGGCAACAGGTCCAAAGATACGGGTGCCACGGGGCATCTTCTGGTCGTTGATGATAACGGCGGCGTTATCGTCAAAACGGATGTAGCTGCCGTCCGGGCGGCGCTTTTGCTTGCGCATACGGACGATCACGGCCTTGACCACTTCGCCTTTTTTCACGGTGCCACCGGGGGTCGCGGACTTAACGCTGGCCACGATCACATCACCGATGGAGCCGTCACGGCGGAAGGAACCGCCAAGCACGCGGATGCACATGATTTCCTTGGCGCCGGAGTTATCGGCTACCTTGAGTCGCGTTTGCGGCTGGATCATACGGTTTTTCCTCCTTGTTGGATTGGGGAGCCATGGGCTTCCCTTCAAATCTTGTTTGGAGCGTCAATCAGGGCCCTGAGCCCGTTACCGTTGCGGGCGTAAACTGGCGGGCCATGATGACAGTGGTATATTACTTGGCCTTCTCTACGATTTCGACCAAGCGCCAGCGCTTGTCGTGGCTCAGGGGACGAGTCTCCATCACGCGGACGCGATCGCCGACGCCACACTCATTGTTTTCGTCATGAGCTTTCAGCTTGCTGGTCTGGTTCATGATTTTGCCATACAGCGGATGACGCACGCGGGTCTTGATTTCCACGACGATGGTCTTGTCCATCTTGTCGCTTACCACAACGCCCTCGCGGGTCTTGCGAAGTCCTCTTTGTTCAGACATTGAAGCGGCTGCCTCCTTCTTTTCTGTCTAAGCCCTTACTGGGCGTCCTTTTGTTCCTGCTCACGGAGGATGGTCAGGCAGCGCGCGATGTCACGCTTGGTGCTGGCAATGACCGTGGTGTTTTGCAGCTGGCCAGTGGCAAGCTGGAAACGAAGGTTGAACAGCTCAGCCTTCAGTTCGCCGACCTTCGCCTCAAGCTCGGTCTTGTTCATAGCTTTGAGCTCCTTTGCCTTCATTGTGCTTCACCACCCGCTTCATTTTTATCCTCACGCTTGAGGATCTTGGTCTTGAGGGGCAGCTTGTGGGAGGCCAAACGCAGGGCCTCGCGAGCCACGTCCTCGGGAACGCCCGCGATCTCAAACAGAACGCGGCCGGGTTTCACCACGGCTACCCAGTACTCGGGAGCGCCCTTACCGGAACCCATGCGGGTCTCGGCCGGCTTCTTGGTAACGGGCTTGTCGGGGAAGATTTTGATCCAAACCTGACCGCCACGCTTGGTGTAGCGGGTCAGAGCAATACGGGCCGCCTCGATCTGCTGGCTGGTCACCCAGCTGGGCTCGGTGGCAACCAGGCCGAAATCGCCGTAGGCAATGAAGTTGCCGCGCATGGCCTTGCCCTTCATGCGGCCACGGAACACGCGACGGCGCTTGACTCTCTTAGGCATCAACATAGCTTATTTGCCTCCTTCGGTTCTGGCCTGGGCAGGCGCTTTCTTGGGCTTGGGCAGGCGCTGGCCCTTGTACACCCAAACCTTGACGCCCAGACGGCCATAGGTGGTCTTGGCTTCGGCAAAGCCGTAGTCAATATCCGCGCGCAGGGTCTGCAGGGGGATGGAACCCTCGTGGTACTGCTCGGTGCGGGCGATATCCGCGCCGCCCAAACGGCCGCTTACGCAGGTCTTCATGCCCTTGGCGCCGGCGCGCATCGCGCGCTGCATGCTCTGCTTCATGGCGCGGCGGAAGGAGATACGCTTCTCCAGCTGCTGGGCGATGTTCTCGGCAACCAGCTGGGCGTTGGTGTCAGGCACCTTGATCTCCATGATGTTGATGTTGGCAGGACGACCCAGGAAGGCTTCGATTTCCTTCTTCAGGGCTTCGATGTCCTTGCCGCCGCGGCCGATGATCAGACCGGGCTTGGCGGTGAAAATGTTCAGGGTGATACGGTTGGCGCTGCGCTCGATATCGATATGGCTGATACCGGTGGCGTAGTACTTCTGCTTGAGCATTTCGCGGAGCTTGTAATCCTCAACGAGGTTGTTCGCGAAATCCTTCTTGCCGGCATACCAGCGAGTGCTCCAGTTGAAGATCACGCCAACACGAGCACCGTGGGGATTTACTTTCTGTCCCATTGATAAACCTCCCTTGGATTACTTCTGATCCAGCACCACGCTGATGTGGCTGGTGCGCTTGAGCATGGGGGACGCGCTGCCGCGAGAGCGGGCAACGTAGCGCTTGAGCGTGGGGCCGGGGTTGGCGTACACTTCGGCCACATAGAGGGACTTGCGGTCCATCTCGTTGTTGTTGACGGCGTTGGCGATGGCGCTGCTCAGCAGCTTGTGCACAACGGGCGCGGCGGCCTTGGGGGTGTACTGCAGGATGGCGAGGGCGTCATCCACGTTCTTTCCGCGGATCAGATCGATAACGATCTTGACCTTGCTGGAAGAGATGCGCACATACTTGGCATGGGCGGCAGGACGAGTGTCGCGGGCTGCCATGTGGGCTTGCGCCTTCTTCTGGGTATTGGTTGCCATGGATACTCACTCCTTCCGCTTACTTTTTGCCGGTGGCTTTCTCGCCCGCGTGACCGCGATAGGTGCGGGTGGGGGCGAATTCGCCCAGCTTGTGGCCCACCATGTCCTCGGTTACATAAACCGGCACATGCTTGCGGCCGTCATGCACGGCGATGGTGTGACCGACGAAATCCGGGAAGATGGTGGAAGAGCGAGACCAGGTCTTCGCAACCGCCTTCTTGCCGGTATTGTTCATCTCAACGATGCGCTTCAAGAGCGCTTCGTTTACAAAAGGTCCCTTCTTAACGGAACGGCTCATTGAGAGGCTTCCTCCTTCCTTGGATGCATGGGCTTACTTGCCCGCGCGCTTCACAATCATCTTATTGGAGTACTTCTTGTGCTTGCGGGTCTTCAGGCCCAGCGCAACCTTACCCCAGGGGGTAACAGGCGCAGGCATACCAACGGGGCTCTTGCCCTCGCCGCCGCCGTGCGGGTGGTCGCAGGGGTTCATCACAACGCCGCGAACGGTGGGACGGATGCCCATGTGACGGGTGCGGCCAGCCTTACCAATGCGCACGTTCTCGTGGTCGGTATTGCTGACGGTGCCGATGGTGGCCATGGCGATCATGGGAACCTTGCGCACCTCGCCGGAGGGAAGGCGAACCTGAGCGTACTGGCCTTCCTTGGCCATCAGCTGAGCGCTCATACCGGCGGAGCGGACCATCTGGCCGCCGCGGCCGGGCTTAATTTCCACATTGTGGATCAGGGTGCCTACGGGGATGGCCTTGATGGGCAGCGCGTTGCCGGGCTTGATGTCGGCGGTTTCGCTGGCGATCACGGTGTCGCCCACCTTGACGCCCAGAGGGGCCAGGATGTAGCGCTTTTCGCCATCGGCGTAGTTCAGCAGAGCAATGAAGGCGGAGCGGTTGGGATCGTACTCGATGGTAGCGACCCTGGCCGGGATATCCTTCTTGTCGCGCTTAAAATCGATAATGCGGTACTTGACCTTGTTGCCGCCGCCCTGGTGACGAACGGTGATCTTGCCCTGCGCATTACGGCCGGCGTTCTTCTTCTTGTACTCCAGAAGGGATTTTTCCGGCTTGTTGGTGGTGATCTCCTCGTACGTCAGCACCGACATGAAACGGCGGGCGGGCGAGGTCGGCTTATAAACTCGAATAGCCATTTTATCTTGTCCTCCCTGCTTTAGTCAGCCATGCCTTCAAAGAACTCGATGGGCTTGGAGTCCTTGGTGAGGGTCACATAGGCCTTTTTGATTTCGGGGGTGCGGCCGGAGGTGCGGCCCTGGCGCTTGATCTTGCCCAGCGTGCGCAGGGTGTTGACGCTCTCAACCTTAATGTCCTTGAAGATCGCTTCCAGGGCCAGCTTGATCTCGGTCTTGTTGGCGGTCTTGTACACTTCAAACACGTACCGTTTGTCCGCGATGCCTTCGTAGGAGGCCTCGGTCAGCACGGGGCGCAGGATAACGTCGTGGGGATTTTTCATGCGTAAACCTCCTCTACGCCCTTCAGAGCATCCTGGGTCAGGATGATCTTGCCGGCTTTCAGGATATCGTACACGTTGAGGGTGTTGACGTAAGAAGTTTCCAGCTTTTCGATGTTGCCGGCGGCGCGCAGGATGGTGTCGTCGCGGCCGGGGATCACCAGCAGGGTGGTGCCCTTCAGATCGAAGTTGCCCAGAACCTTCGCCATCAGCTTGGTCTTGGCCTCGGCCAGCTTAATCTCGTCCACCACAATGATTTCGCCAGCGTTCAGCTTGCTGGTCATAGCGGACTTGAAAGCCAGGCGGCGAACCTTCTTGGGTACGTTGATGACGTAGTCGCGGGGCTTGGGAGCGAACACGACGCCGCCATGACGGAACTGGGGCGCGCGGTTGCCATGATGGCGAGCGTTGCCGGTGCCCTTTTGACGGTAAATCTTGCGGCCGCCTCCGCGAACCTCGCCGCGGGTCAGGGCGCTCTGCGTGCCCTGGCGCTTGTTGGCCAGAATGGAACGGACGACCAGATGCATGGCGGCAACGTTCACAGGGGATGCAAAAATCGCATCGCTCAGCTCCACTTCGCCGATGGCCGCGCCTTCCATGTTATACAAAGAAGTCTTAGGCATGGTGTTGTTTTCCTCCTTCAGTCAGTCTCAGTGCCATTAGGCCTTGCAGGTGTTGCGCACCAGCAGCAGGCCGCCGTTGGGGCCGGGCACCGCGCCCTTGATGAGGAGCAGGTTGCGTTCGGCGTCCACCTTGACGATCTCCAGGTTCTGCACCGTTACGCGCTCCACGCCGTAATGGCCGGCCATATGCTTGTTCTTGAACACGCGGGAAGGATCGGAGTTGGCGGACAGGGAGCCCACGCCGCGGTGATACTTGGAGCCGTGGGCCATGGGGCCGGTGTGCTGGTTCCAGCGCTGAATGGCGCCGGTGTAGCCGTGGCCCTTGGAAATGCCGCTTACGTCGATCTTGTCGCCGTTTTCAAACTGGCTGACGGTCAGCTCGTTGCCGACTTCCAGCCCGGCCACGTTATCCAGGCGCAGCTCGCGCAGGTAACGGGTGGGGGCAACGCCGGCCTTCTTGAAGTGACCGGTCAGGGGCTGGTTTACCAGCTTCTTGGCGCGGTTTTCGGCCAAGGTGTCAAAGCCGACCTGAACGGCGTCGTAACCATCGGACTCGGTGGTTTTCTTCTGCACCACCTTGCAGGGGCCAGCCTCCACCACAGTCACGGGTACGAGGCGGCCGTCATCGGTGAAAATCTGCGTCATGCCGATCTTCTTGCCAACGATCGCTTTTTTCATGATGTCGTACCTCCTGCAATTAGTTGTTCAGCTTGATTTCGATCTCGACACCGGCAGGAAGATCCAGCTTCATCATGGCGTCGACCGTGCGCGGATTGGGGTTGTGGATGTCGATGAGGCGCTTGTGGGTGCGCATCTCGAACTGCTCGCGGCTATCCTTGTACTTGTGAGGAGCACGCAGGATGGTGACGATTTCCTTTTCCGTGGGCAGGGGAATGGGGCCCGAGACCTTCGCGCCCGTCCGCTTCGCGGTTTCCACAATCCGCTCGGAGGACTGATCGATCAGGTTGTGCTCGTAAGCCTTCAGCTTGATACGGATTTTTTGGTTGGCCATTTTCGTTCCTCCTTGATTTCGTCTCAAGTACACCGTACCGGGTGTGTCCATCGGCCGCTTTTGATTGGGCGAGGCAACCCCTCGCCTTTCTCCAGAGCCTTGGGAAAGGGCCGGCCGTGAGAAGCATTCCCTTTCCAGCCGTTATTTCGCTATCCCGGAGCGATGTCTTAAGTCCGTCGCCCGATTGTCCGGGCTGGTCCACGATAATTACCCGCCATGGCCATGGCGGCAACTTACCGCTTCATCCCTAAACAGACAGCTTCAGTAGTATAATACAAACTCCTGATAATTGCAAGGGCTTTCTGCAAAATTTTTTTGCTTTTTCAACCGCAAACGGCTTGCAGGATTGCTTCTTCCTTGCTTGATATGAACACTCGTCCGGGCGTGTCTATTCTGCAAATCCCTGTTCTGTACTTTTCTCTGTGAATCTGCTATAATAGCCCTGTTTTCAGCACTTATTTTCGGAGGCCGTTATGAAAATCAGTCCCCAGTGTTTTCCCTGTCTGGTAAACCAGGTCGTTCAGGCTGCCCGCCGGGCCGGGGCCGTGGACCTGGACGAACTGCTGCACCAATGCTTTTCCTATTTAAGTACGGCGGACTTTCAGCGGCAGACCTCGCCTGAGCTGGTGGGCGAATTGTTTGCCATTGTCAAGCGGGTTCTGAATTGTCCGGATCCCTACCTTTCTTTACGCAGGCAGTACAACCAGCTGTTTTTGCGCTGCGAGCCTGCTCTGGAAAGCCGCATCCTGTCCCATGACGATCCTTTTCATCTGGCGGTGGTCTATGCCATCTGCGCCAATCTGGTGGATTTCGGTCCCATTCACAATGGCAGTCTGGCGGGTATGGAGCAGGATCTGCCCGGCTGGTTCCGCTCCCACGAGGGAGACGCTTTTTCCATCGATCATTCCAACCGGCTGCGGCAGGCCGCGTCCCGGGCCCATACGCTGCTGTATCTGGCGGATAATTGCGGCGAGCTTTGCGTGGACAAGCTGCTGATTCGCCGGCTGGGCGGGCTGAACCCTCATTTACAGGTGATTTATGGCGTTCGCGGACAGCCGGTGCTGAACGACACCATCGAGGCGGACGCTTACGAAGTGGGCATGAATGATGTTGCGGCCGTGCTCAGCAACGGCAGCGCCGCCGCCGGAACGGAGCTTCACCTGGTTTCCCCCGCCTTCCGCCGCGCGTTTGATCAGGCGGACGTTATCATCGCCAAGGGGCAGGGCAATTATGAAAGCCTCAGCGACTGTTCCCATCCCGGGTTGTTTTTCCTGCTGGTTCCCAAATGTGATTCCATCGCCCAAAGCATTGGCGTGCCCCATCACACCCTGGTGTGCCGCCAGGCTCTATAAATGAGGAGGCTTTTTCATGTCCAAGCGTCTGTCCAGGCTGTCCCAGGCCGCCGCGTGGCTGCTGCTGGCCGCCGTTTTCGCGTATGTATGCCGCTTTTTAAGCCGGAAGATTGACTTCCTGCTGAACGCGGACATGTCCAGCGTGCTGGTGGTATCCAAAATGCTTCAGCAGGAAGGGGTGCTTTTAACGCCCAACTTTTACTACTCCACTTGTCCATATGTCATATCCATGCAACTGGTTTTCGCGCCGCTGTTTTGCCTTACTGGCAACTGGCATGTGGTGCGGCTGGCGGGCACGGCGATTCTGCTGCTGATTTATCTGGCATGCGCCTACGCCCTTTGCCGTCAGCTGAAGCTGCGCCGCTGGTTCCCGTTGGCCGGGGTCATGCTGCTGCTGCCCCTGTCCGACGCCTACATGGAAATGTACATCACCGGTGTGTTTTATATTTCCCATACCTGCATTGTTTTTGGCCTGCTGGCCCTGTCCCTGCGCCTGCTGCAAAAGCCGCGCGTCAGGACCGGGGTGCTGCTATATGCCCTTGGGGGCTTCCTCTCCGTAGCCGCCGGTATGGAGGGGCTGCGCATTTTGCTTGTATACTGCCTGCCCATGCTGCTGGCGTCCGTCCTGTGGTACTGGTATTGTCATAAGCGTCAGCAGCCGCTGGAGCAGCCCCGCCGACTTCTGGCTTTTAACGGGTTTTGCTGCGCCGCCTGTCTGGCGGGGGTGGTGATTTACCTGCTTGTGCTGGAAAAGCGTCTGCACATGCAAAGCCAGACCTCCCTTTCCTTTACACCCTTCTCCTTTCAAAATCTGGGGCTGATTTTTCAGGACTGGCTTGGGGCGCTGGGGTATCGTTCCGGGGCTGCTTTTTCCATGACGCTGGTTTTCAACGCCCTGGCCCTGCTGCTGGCTGTGCTGATGGTCGGGCTGATCGCCGCCAGCCTGCGGCGCAAGTCCGATCTGCCCATCCAGCAGCGTCTGGCCGGATGGTTTCTGGCTGCCGCCTATCTGGTCTACGCCCTTTTGTACGTCTTTACCGACCAGTTCTATTCCTGGCGTTACCAGCTGCCCTTCCTGATGGTTTTCTTCTGTCTGCTGCCTGCCGCCTGCCAGAACTGGCGCGGCGGCCCCCGGGTCAGGGCCGCCGCTGCCGCCGCCTTTATGGCCCTGTTTGGGCTGTGCGGGCTGCGGCTGTACCGGGAATACGGCATGCTGGACTATTCCGGCGAGCATATCGACATCGCCAACGCCATGGTGGAGCAGGGCTACACCTATGGCTACAGCCAGTTCTGGTACCCGGGCAACACCCTGACGGAGCTGTCCGACGGCCAGCTGGAGCTGCACATCTGGCCCGACGCGGAGGAATCGCCCGGCGGTATTGTCAGCGATTTTGACGCCACCAAGGAATGGCTGCAGGCCGTCCGCCACAAGACGGAAAAGCCGGACGGCCCCTTCTTTGTGGTGATCAACAAGTACCAGACCGGCAACTATGCCTTCTACCCCGCTTTCCGCCGGGAGGATCTGGTGTACGAATCCCCCAGCTACTGGGTGTACGGTTTTGACAGCTATGACCAGCTGGCGTCCCGTTTTTAACATTTTCCTTGCCATTCCACAATGAATATGCTACAATAACCCGAACAAATTTTCGCATTACGAGTCAGGAGGCGAACCCCCATGGAAAAGGCTAAGGTGTATTATACCGACTTTCGCGCCACTCCCGACCAGAACCTGCTGCAAAAGCTGCATCGTCTGCTGGTGAAGGCCGGTATGACCGGTATGGATTTGCAGGGCAAGTTTACCGCCGTCAAAATTCATTTTGGCGAGCCGGGCAACCTGGCCTTTTTGCGGCCCAACTATGCCAAGGTTGTGGTAGATACCCTCAAGGACATGGGCGCCCGTCCTTTCCTGACGGACTGCAACACCCTGTACACCGGCATGCGCCGCAACGCGCTGGACCACCTGACCGCCGCCTATGAAAACGGCTTCAATCCCTTCCAGACCGGCTGCCATGTGATCATCGGCGACGGCCTGCTGGGCACCGATGATGTGGCCGTGCCCATTAACGGCAAGCATTTTGACCACGCGCTGATCGGCCGGGCCATCATGGACGCGGAGGCCGTCATTACCCTGAACCACTTCAAGTGTCACGAAAGCACCGGCATTGGCGGCGCGCTGAAAAACCTGGGCATGGGCTGCGGCTCCACCGCCGGCAAGCGGGCCATGCACTACGAGGGCAAGCCCTCCGTTCGCCAGGAAATGTGCGTGGGCTGCGGCCGCTGCGCCAAAATCTGCGCCCATGGGGCCATCTCCTTCCAGGGAGAAAAGCCGCACCGCAAGGCGTATATCAACCACGACATCTGTGTGGGCTGCGGCCGCTGCGTGGGCATTTGCCGGGACCGGGGCGCCATTCTGGGGCCGGACAGCTCCAACGATGTGCTGAACGAAAAAATCAGCGAATACGCCTGGGCCGTGGTGAAGGACCGTCCCAACTTCCACATTTCTCTGGTGATGGACGTATCGCCCTTCTGCGACTGCCATGCCGAAAACGACGCGCCCATCATTGCGGATGTGGGCATGTTTGCCAGCTTTGACCCGGTAGCGCTGGACGTGGCCTGCGCCGACGCGTGCAACCGCATGGCTCCCCTGCCCGGGTCCGTTCTGGCGGAAAAGGCGGAGCATACCGGCGACATTTTCCACGATGTACACCCCTACACCAACTGGCGCAGCGCCGTGGAGCACGCCCAGGCCCTGGGCATGGGCACCATGGAGTACGATCTGATTCGTATCTAACGAAGCGCCGCCCCAATTTTCTTTATGGCCTGCATGTCTGGCGCATAGCCGTTCGTTTTTCCGGGCACAGAAAAAACGGACGGCTATGCGCTTGCCGTCTCAACATATCGCTCATCCTATGGAGGTTTCATTTTGCAAGATAAACTGATCGTTCGCGGCGCGCGCGAGCACAATCTGAAAAACGTCACGCTGGAAATTCCCCGCAACAGGCTGGTGGTCTTTACCGGTTTAAGCGGCTCGGGCAAAACCAGTCTGGCCTTTGACACCATTTACGCCGAGGGCCAGCGGCGCTATGTGGAAAGCCTGTCCTCCTACGCCCGCATGTTTTTAGGGCAGATGGAAAAGCCGGATGTCGACAGCATCGAGGGCCTTTCCCCCGCCATTTCCATCGACCAGAAGACCACGGCCCGCAATCCCCGGTCCACCGTGGGCACGGTTACGGAAATTTACGATTATCTGCGTCTTTTGTACGCCCGTGTAGGCGTGCCCCACTGCCCCAAATGCGGCCGGGAAATCAGGCAGCAGACCATCGACCAGATGGTGCAGCAGGTAATGACCTACCCGGAGGGGCAGCGCATGCAGGTGCTGGCTCCCGTGGTGCGCTCCCGCAAGGGCGAACATACCAGGCTGCTGGAAAGCGCCCAGAAGCGCGGCTTTGTGCGTGTGCGCATTGACGGCGAGACCTATGAGCTGGACGACTTGCCCACTCTGGACAAAAAGCTGAAGCACGATATCGAAATCGTGGTGGACCGGCTGGTGGTGCGGCCCTCCGATGAATTTCGCCAGCGGCTGGCGGACAGCATGGAAACCGCCGCGGCGGAAAGCGGCGGGCTGGTTCTGGTGGACCTGTTTGACAAGGGCACGCTTCTTTTTTCCCAGAACTACGCCTGCCCGGACTGCGGCATTTCCATTGAGGAACTGTCTCCCCGCATGTTCTCCTTCAACAGTCCCTTTGGCGCGTGTCCCCAGTGCAGCGGTCTGGGCACCATCATGCGCATCAGCCAGGACGCGATCATTCCCGACCTCAGCCTGAGCCTGAACCAGGGTGCGCTGCAAGCCATGGCCTGGAATGTAACCGACCCCAACAGCATGGCCCACACCTATTTTGCCGCGCTGGCGGAAAAGTATCATTTCAGTCTGGACACGCCGGTCAGGGACCTGCCCAAAAAGGTAATGGACATCCTGCTGTACGGCGCGCCGGACAAAATCACCATCCAGTATGACGGGGCCCACGGCAAAAGCACCTATCAGACCACCTTTGAGGGCGTAATCAACTCCCTCAGCCGCCGCTACGCCGAAACCAGCAGCGACGCCATGAAAGCCGTTTACGAAGAATATATGGTGCAGGACGAATGCCCGGTCTGCCACGGCCGCAGGCTGAAGCCGGAGGTGCTGGCGGTTACCGTAGGCGGCATGAGCATCGACCAGGTATGCGACCTGAGCGTGCGCAAAAGCCGGGCGTTTTTTCAGCAGCTGCAGCTGACCGGCAGCGACGCCATGATCGCCTCGCAAATTCTGAAGGAGATTGACTCCCGTCTGGGATTTCTGGACAGCGTGGGTCTGGGCTACCTGACCCTTTCCCGGGGCGCGGCCACCCTGTCCGGCGGCGAGGCTCAGCGCATCCGTCTGGCTACCCAGATCGGCTCCAGCCTGATGGGCGTGCTGTATATTCTGGACGAACCGTCCATCGGCCTGCACCAGCGGGACAACAGCAAGTTGCTGGCCACCCTCAAGCGTCTGCGGGATCTGGGCAACACCCTGATTGTGGTAGAGCATGACGAGGACACCATGTACGCGGCGGATTACATTGTGGACGTAGGCCCCGGCGCGGGCATTCACGGCGGCGAAATTGTGGCTGCCGGAACCATCGACGACATTTTGAAAAATCCCCGTTCCCTCACCGGCCAGTATTTAAGCGGCAAAAAGCGCATTCCCGTGCCGGAGAAGCGGCGGCAGCCCAACGGCTTCCTCACCGTGTACGGTGCCAGAGAAAACAACCTGAAAAATATCGACGTGCAGGTGCCTCTGGGTGTCTTCTGCTGCGTAACCGGCGTCAGCGGCTCCGGCAAATCCAGCCTGGTCAACCAGATCATTCACAAGCATCTGGCCAGGGTGCTGAACCGGGCCAAAACCCGCCCCGGCAAGTTTGACCGGATGGAGGGCGTGGAGCGGCTGGACAAAATTATCACCATCGACCAAAGCCCCATCGGCCGCACGCCCCGGTCCAACCCGGCCACCTACACCGGCGTGTTTGACCTGATTCGCAAGGTATTTGCCATGACCCCCGAGGCCAAGGCCCGTGGCTACAAGGAAAACCGCTTTTCCTTCAATGTGAAGGGCGGCCGCTGCGAGGCCTGCTCCGGCGACGGCCTGCTGAAGATTGAAATGCACTTTCTGCCGGATATCTACGTTCCCTGCGACGTATGCAAGGGGGCCCGCTACAACCGGGAAACGCTGGATGTGCATTACAAGGGCAAAAACATCCACGAGGTGCTGGAAATGTCCGTGGAGGAGGCCCTGACGTTTTTTGAAAACCACGAGCCCATCGTCAAAAAGCTGCAAACCCTGTACGATGTGGGCTTAAACTACCTGAAGCTGGGCCAGCCCAGCACCCAGTTGTCCGGCGGCGAGGCCCAGCGCATCAAGCTGGCCACGGAGCTGAGCCGCCGTGCCACCGGCCGCACCCTGTACCTGCTGGACGAACCGACCACCGGCCTGCATGTGGCGGACGTGCAGCGGCTGATAGACGTGCTGCAGCGGCTGGTGGACGCGGGCAACAGCGTGCTGGTCATTGAGCACAATCTGGACGTGGTCAAAACCGCCGACTGGCTGATCGACCTGGGGCCGGAGGGAGGCGACGGCGGCGGAACCGTGGTCTGCGAAGGCACCCCGGAGCAGGTGGCTGCCGTGTCTGAAAGCTACACCGGTCAGTACCTGGCTCCCCTTCTTGGGGGCAAGGCCGCCGCTTCGCGGAAGCAGGATTGAACCGGCGGGCGCTTCCCCCGTTGACATTGCCGGTCCGCCGCGCCATAATGGGACGGCGGGCCGTTATCCATTTTACCAAAAGGAGGAATCCGAAATGCCTCAAACCCATGTTACCCGTGATCAGGCTTACGGCCTGTTAACCAGGTACAACAAGGAGCCCTTTCACATTCAGCACGCGTTGACGGTGGAAGGGGCCATGCGCTATTACGCCGACGCTCTGGGCCACGGCGATGAAAAGGACTTTTGGGGGCTGGCAGGCCTTTTGCACGATGTGGACTTTGAATTATATCCCGACCAGCACTGCCAGAAGGCCCCGGAGCTGCTGGCCGAAATCGGCGCGGAGCCAGAGCTGGTTCACGCGGTGGTCAGCCACGGTTACGGCATCTGCGTGGACGTGGCCCCGGAATTGGAGATGGAAAAGGTGCTGTTCGCCGCCGACGAGCTGACCGGGCTGATCGGCGCGGCCGCCCGTATGCGGCCCAGCCACAGCGTCGCCGATATGGAATTGAGCAGTCTGAAAAAGAAATTCAAGGACAAAAAATTCGCGGCGGGCTGCTCCCGGGATGTGATTCGCCAGGGGGCCGAAATGCTGGGCTGGGATTTGGACAAGCTGATGCAGGACACCCTTCAGGCCATGCGCCCGGACGAAGCGGCCATCGCCGAGGCGGTGGCGCGGCTGAACGCTTGAGGTGACAGCCCATGAACCAACGCGAGCTAAGCGAAATCCGCCGCCGGCTGAACCCGGAAAAGCGCAACCCCACCCTGCTGCGGGGCTGCTATGTCAGCGCCGAGGGACAGGTGATTTCTACCTTTACCCGTTCCTTTGGCAACATGCCCAACGAGGAAAACGAAAAGTATATGGCGCTGTTCAAGCGCTGCCTGTCCGGGGCCTTTGGCCAGAACCTGCACCTGATTGAACTGACCGTCGGCGAAGGCGTGACCCCCCAGCAGGATTTGCTGCTGGGGTTGCAGGAAAGCGCCCTGACGGACGAAGAATCCATCGCGGCCTTTTACCAGCGGGCCATCCAGCATGTGGTGGATTTGCACCAGCGCATGGCCCAGTCTGTGGACAGGCAGCAGGCCGCCAGCAATTACCTGATCGCCCTGCTGCATGACGGCTACGATGTGCCCGCCCGCAACCACAACGATGAAATGGACCGGGAGCATTCCATGAACGTGTTCCATTACATCCTGTGCTGCGTGTGTCCGGTCAAGCAGTCCAAGCCCGCCCTGCGGTACGATACCGCCGACAGCGACTTTCACAGCCGGTCGTCGGACTGGGTGGTGGCCGCGCCGGAGCTGGGCTTTCTGTACCCGGCCTTTGAGGACGGCGGGGCCAACGTAAACCGGGCCCTGTATTACACCCATGACCCGGCCGACCTGCATACCGTGTTTTTGCAAAACGTGTTCGGCGCGGAGCCGGGCATGACCGCTCCCCAGCAGAAGGAAACCTTTCAGGCCATTTTGGAGGAAACCCTGGCCGAGGAATGCGGTCTGGACGTGGTACAGGCCATGCACGAAACCGTGCGGGGCATGATGGAGGAGCAAAAGGCGGATAAAAAGGCGGAGCCGCTGGCCTTTACTCCCCAGGATGTGAAAAACGTGCTGACGGACTGTGGCGTGTCCCAGGAAAAGGCCCAGGCCTTTGAGACCCGCTGCGCCGAAACCTTTGGAGCCCAAACGGAAATTCCCGCCGTTAACATGATCGCGCCCAGGCAGTTTCATGTGGATACCCCCAGTGTGTCCATCCGGGTGGATCCGGAACGCAGCGACCTGATTGAAACCCGCATCATCGACGGCAAACCCTATCTGCTGGTGCCGGTGGACGGCGATGTGGAAGTAAACGGCATGAAGATTACCTGCCGCTAAGGAGGACCCCCGCTATGCGTTTGATGAACTACAATATTCACTCCGGCAAGGATTCCGCCGGACAGATGAACCTGGAGGCCATGGCCCAGGCCATTGTGGACTACGCCCCGGACTTCGCCTTTGTGGAGGAGGTTGCGGTGAATGTATCCACCGCCGGGCCGGTGGACGCGTCCGCCTTTTTGCAGCGGCATACCGGCATGGCCTGTCACTTTGCCAGGACCATTGACTGGCAGGGCGGTCAGTATGGCATTGCGCTGCTGAGCCGCCACCCGGTTACGGATTTGCGCGTTCACCCTGTGCCGGATCTGGAGGAGAGCCAGCGGGACGGCTGGTTTGAGCATCGAGTCGTCCTCACCTGCCAGACAATGTGGCAGGGCCGTCCTGTAACGCTCATGATGACCCATCTGGGCCTGTCGGATGGGGAGCGCGCCCTGGGCTTTGCCCTGCTGGAAAAGCTGGTGGACGAGGCCCCCGCGCCGGTCATTCTGGCCGGGGATTTGAACACCGACCCGGACGAGGCGCTGCTGCGGCCCCTGCTGCGGCGGCTCAGCATGGACAGCACCGCGTATACCTACTCCACAGAGCAGCCCGAGCGAAAGATCGACTACATTCTCACCTCGCCCGCTTTCCGGGTGGAGGGGGAGGAACCCTTGCCCTGCCCCGCGTCGGATCACTTTGCCCTGGGCAAGGTCATTGAGTGGAAGTAGAAGCAAACTCCGTCCCATGGCAAAACGCCGGGACGGAGATCAGGCCGTCAAAAAGGCTCGCCTGACGGCGGCCTTTTCTGCCGAAAACATTCCGTCCGCCTGGGTGCTGCGTGCAGCAAATGAAACGGCTCCATTTGCCGACCGCAGGTCAGCCGGTGGATCCGATTCCGGTCAGAGAGGCTGCGGTCCCTCTGACAGCTTTCCGTACAAAGCACCATGTCTTCATCCGAAAACATGGTGCTTTTTGCAATAAAAAACGCCCCCTGCTTTTGGCAGGGGACGTGAATGGCCTTAGTACTGGCTGTTGCGGTTGCGCTCGAAGCACTCACGGCAGTACACGGGCTTGTCGCCACGGGGCTGGAAGGGCACCTGGGTGGTGCAGCCGCAGCCATCGCAGATGACTTCGTAGTACTGACGCTCGGTACGGTTGGGGTTCTGCTGGTTGCGGCGGGCGGCGCGGCACTCATGGCAGCGGGTGGGGTCGTTCTGGAAGCCCTTGTCAGCGAAGAACTGCTGCTCAGAAGCGCTGAACACGAATTCCTTACCACAATCGCGGCATACCAAAGTCTTGTCTTCAAACATGGTTGGTTTCCTCCATTTTCTTTGTTGGTACTGGCTCCGGATGTTTCCGTTACTTGGTTGTAGGTTTCCATAGCTTCCAACAAAGAAGGGGTAGGAACCTGAAACCGGGTTGCTCGAGCCGGGGCAACGGCTGTATTATAGCATGAATCAACGGTTTTGCATAGCGTTTTCAGGAAATTTCTTGCGAGCTTCTTTCGTATCCGCGTTATTTTACATCTTTGATCAGTCTGCGCACGTCGTCCAGCAGGCTGGCCATGCTGGGCGACTGGCGGATGGACTCCTCCACCTTGTCGATGGACGACATAACGGTGGTATAGTGGCGGCCGCCGAAGGCGTCGCCGATTTTCTTCAGGCTGAGGCCCATCATTTCCCGGGTCAGGTACATGGCGATCTGCCGGGGCACGGTTACCTCGTGGTTGCGCTTGGGGCTGCGGATATCGTCCACCGTAATGCCGTAGTAGTCCGCCACAGCCTCCTGAATGCTGTCGGCGGTGATCAGGTGGGTGGCCTTGTGCTTGAACAGCTCGTGCAGCGCCTCCCGGGCCAGCTGCATGTCAATGGGTCTGCGTGTCAGGCTGGAATAGGCGGTCAGGCGGGTCAGGCTGCCCTCCAGCTCGCGAATATTGGTATCGATTTTCTCGGCGATCAGCACCAGAATATCGTCGCTGATGGACAGCTTTTCATATTCCGCCTTTTTGCGCAGAATGGCCAGCCGGGTTTCAAAGTCCGGGCGCTGAATATCCGCCACCAGTCCGCCCTCAAAGCGGCTGCACAGGCGTTCCTCCAGCTTTTGAATTTCCTTGGGGGGCTTATCCGACGTCATCACAATCTGCTTGTTGGCGTCCCGCAGATGGTTAAAGGTGTGGAAAAATTCCTCCTCCGTCCCTTTTTTGCCGGCGATAAACTGGATATCGTCCACCAGCAGAATATCCGCCGTGCGGAAACGATCGCGGAACTGCTGGTTCTGGTTGGACTGCATGGCGCTGACCAGCTGATTGGTAAAATCCTCGCTGGTAATGTACAAAATTTTCTTTTCCGGGTACATGTCGTGGGCGTAATGGCCGATGGCGTGCATCAGGTGGGTTTTGCCCAGGCCCACGCCCCCATAGATAAACAGGGGGTTGTACGCCTCGGCGGGCATTTCGGCCACAGCCAGGGACACGGCGTGGGCAAACCGGTTGGACGAACCCACCACAAAGGTGTCAAAGGTATACTTGGGGTTGAGCATGGCCAGGGCGTTGCCGCTCTGGCGGGCGGTCAGCTGGTTCAGCCGGGGCTCCAGTTCGCCGTCGCACAAAATTTCCACGCTGACAGCCCGGCCCGCCGCCCGGTTGACCGCGCTTTGAATCTGGTCCATGTAGCGCTTAATGCCCACGTCCAGCATGGCCGGGGCCGTGCATTCCAGCAGCAGCACGTCGCCCTCCTGGGCATAGGGCTTCAGCGGGGTGGCAATCCAGGTGTCATAGCTGACCCGAACCATCTCCTGCTTCAGCAGTTTGCAGGCGCCAGACCATAATTCTTCAGCGTTCATCACGTACATTCAACCTTCCGTATGTGTATATATGCAGTTTCGTCCCATGAACGTTTTTCCACATCAAAAGCGTCCACAGACGAAAAGAATGTGGAAAATCGCATTGTGGAAAACCACCGCTTTTTCCGCATCGTGTCACCTATCATAGCAGAAGCAAACCGTTTTGGCAAGGGCTTGCCCAGCCCGGTTTTTTGCATAGGATGTGGAATGTTGAAAACTTCTGCATCAATCCCTTGTATAGAGGGCCGGCACCCTATACAAAAAATAGCGTTTGACAATTTGATTATGCGCAAATATACGTATTTTATCGAATGAATATTCATTTTCAAAAGAAAAGATTTCCTGTCTGCATCTTTTTGACCGTCTTTTCAAAGGAAAAGCCGGAAAGATGTAGAAATTACTAGAAAAAGGGTTGATAGCGTTTGTCGCGGGGGAGGTGAGGGACGGTGGCCATTCCGGTATCGGCCAGAGAGGTGGAACATGTGCTGCGGCCATGGTTTGGCACGCTTTTTTTAAGCTCCAACACCCTTGCCGAGGCGGTGGCCCAGCGCCTGGCTGCCTACGCCCCCTACCGCCAAACCCTGGAGGATATGCGCGCCCAGCTGGAGGCCTTTCTGCTGACCCAGATGAACCGGCTGACCAACGGTTCCATGACTGTGATTACCGATAACTACCACAGCCGCCGCCTGGGCATGGAGCAGATCGCCGCCGTTACGGACGACCTGATGGGCGTGCTGTTTGACAAGCTGACCCCTTTTTCCGCCAATTTCATCAAGCTGAACGATTACAGCCTGAATGTGTACAGCCTGAACGCGCTGCGGGTGCTGTATCAAAAATACGCGTCCTTTTACAGCCAGGAGGAGTTTCAGTTTCTCAAGCACATGATTCGCACCATCTATCCGCCCCAATGCTACGCGGCCTGGATGAAGGAATAGTTTTCCATTTCATGAAGGGGAATTTGCCCATGGAAATAACCGGCGGTTTGTTTTTTCTGTCCCTGCTGGGCTATGCGCTGCTGCTGATGGCCCTGCTGCCCGGTCTGAAGGCCGGCAAGGCCATTTTCAGCTCGGTGTGCGGTATGCTGTTTATCGCCTATTACGGCGTTATTGTATGCGGGGCCATGGTTGCGGCTGCTTATGGGCTGATCTTCGGCGGACTGGCCGCGCTGGCGGTCTGCGCCATGCTGGCGGCACTGAACTGGCAGCAGCTCCGTCAGCGGCTTTTGTCCCCATCCCTATGGCTGTTCACGGCGGCCTGTCTGCTGGCTGTGGCGCTGTGCCGCGGCACAGTATTGACCAGCCACGACGATTTTTCCTATTGGGCCCGCGCGGTCAAGGAACTATACACGTTTGACACCTTTTACATTCATGAAAACGCCACCATGTTTCATACCGACTACATTCCCATGCTGGCCGCGCTGCAATACAGCGTGGTGCGGGTATTTGGCTGGCAGGAGGCGTACCTGGTCTATGTGCCCTTTGCCGTGGTGCTCTCCTCCATGGCGGCGGTCAGCGAATGCGTACAGCGCAAATGGCTGAGGGCGGCGCTGTTCGTGCTTCTGCTGTATGGCTTTGGCGTGTTTGGCTTTGGTCCTTATCTGCTGCGGGCTGACGGACCCATGCTCAGCGCCTTTACAGCGGGGCTGCTTTGCCTGCTGTATCGCCAGGACGATTCTGATCTGTGTCTCTCGGTTGCTGCCGCGGCAGTGCTGGTGGGTTTTAAAATTTATTCCGGCCTCATGTTTGCCGTGGTGCTGGTTCTGGCGATGCTAGCGGAATGGCTGGGCCGGGAAAAAGCCCTTCGCCGCCCTCTGCGCCGGGCTTTTCTCATCAGTGCGGCGCTGGTTGCACTGTTTCAGCTATCCTGGTCGGTGGTGTACCATTTGGCTGGCAATCCGGGCGCTGGTCTGGCGGTGCTGCTTAGCGGCAACCCCCGGTCTGGTCAGCTGTTCCATTCCTTTACCCCGGAAAACCTGCGTCTGTTTCGTCAGCTGGCCACGGGCACCTTTACGGTCTACGGCGGCAGCAAGCTGCCTTGGGTCTGGCTGATGCTACTGCTTCCCGGTGCGCTGTGCCTATGGCGGATGCCTGAAAAGCGCCGCGCGGTGCTGTGGCTGCTGGTATGGCTGGTGGTGATGACCGTTATTTACTGGGCCGGTCTGTTTGGCAGCTACCTGGTTCAGTCTGAAACCGCGCCTTCCGCCGTAGTTTACCTGAGCACGGTTGCCGCCCCCTGCGCCCTGTGCGGCCTGTTTTTAGCCGTCACACTTTGGGACCGGCGACCCTCCATCGCTTATGGTGAGCTGCTGTGCGCCATGCTGGCCGGAATGATGCTTCTGCTCTCCCCTTCGGATTGGCTTTCGTCCTACAGCACCGCCAATGCCACAAGTCCCGCCGTGCAAATGGCCCGCGTCTTTTGGCAGGAAGAGGTGGAAGACCAGCTTTTGCCTGAGGATAAGGGCAAAAAAGCGTTATTGATCGATTGTTCCTGGGATGCGGCAAATATTCGCAGCAGCAGCGAAATCACCCATGTTTACGCCTATTATGGTCTTCCTTTGCGCGTAATGGTGCTCCAACTGCCCTATGGGCAATATGACGTGCTGGAAACCATGGATACCTGGGATTTGCGGGACACGTTGCTGACACAGGGCATCCAGGTGGTCGCCCTACGGGTGGAGGATGAACTGTACTGGGATGAACTTTGCGGCCTGCTGGATTTGGATTGGGATATGCCGGCCACCGGCCTGTATGACGTTGTTCTGGACGAGGACGGCACTCCTGTGCTGACCGGCAGGGGCCAGGAGGAATAACCACCATTTTACAAAGAAAGGGAAGGTGTATGGTATGCCTTTTCTGCATCCCCTGGGGGCGGACGGTCTGCGCCGCAAGGATTCCTTACGCCCCGCCGCCGAAGCGGCCCAGGCGCAGCCGTCAAGCGGCCCGCCGCCTGCGGAAGCGAGGGCGGTGGAGCACGCTGCGCCTGTGGACATTTCCGGCCCCATGCCGGAAGGGCCCTCCTATGCCTGGGGGCCGGAGCCGGATTGGCCAGAGCCCGAACCATCCCCGGAAATAGACGATGGCCCGGACGCCGTTCCCACCGAGCGCATGCCTGTACCGGCCTGTGTTCCCGTTTATCCCACGCTGCCACAGAAAAGCCGCCGTTCCAAAGCCTGGCTTGCCCTGCCCTGCGCGCTGACGCTGGGGGCGGCTATTGGTTACCTGCTGTACCGGCTGGGGCTTGCGCCGTCCATTTTGTCCTGGGTGCGGACCGTGGCGAATCAAATCGGCCGTCTGTTCCAAAAATAAACCTTGTTTTTCAAAGCCGTCCTCCTGTTGGGGGGACGGCTTTTTCCATCCGTCAAAGAAAACTGTGGACAAAGCCATTGTAATACGATATAATAAAAATCGCTGATAGCAATATAAATACATAGTAATACATATTTGAAAAAACACTATCTGGAGGGAATAACAAATGGATTCTTTGAAAATCATCGCGCCCCTGGACAAAGCCTTTACCCCCATTTACCGCAGCCTGTGCGATTTGCAGGCTCGGGCGGAAAAGGAAAACGGACCCACCCTGCGCATCGCGCTGGAGCGCAACGACGGCCTGACCGCCGTGCGGGATATGCGTCTGCTGCCCGAAACGCCTGAAAACGACGCCCTGAACCTGACCCTGGCCGAGCGAATGATCAAGAGCATGATCTGGGTTTACGGCGGCTTCCGGGTAACCCTGGCAGGCAGCCGCAAGGTGTACGAGGGCGTGAAGGACCAGTACCGTGTCAGCGGCAAGCGGGAATTTGACGCGCAGTTTATGGCCCGTGTGTACGAGCACGACTTTGAGGTGCTTTACGCTGCTTCTCTGGCGGAAGCGCCCGCTCAAAAGGACGCTTCCAGCCCCATCGGCCGTCATCTGGACGGCTGCCGCATCGGCTTTGACGCGGGCGGCAGCGACCGCAAGGTCAGCGCCGTCATCGACGGTCAGAGCGTGTACAGCGAGGAGGTTGTGTGGTTCCCCAAAACCACGGCGGACCCGGCCTATCATTTTGACGGCATCGTCAGCGCCATGAAAACCGCCGCCTCCAAAATGCCCCGGGTGGACGCCATCGGCGTCAGCTCCGCCGGCGTATACATCAACAACCACACCATGAAGGCTTCCCTGTTCCTGAAGGTGCCCCAGGACGATTACGACAAGTACGTCAAGGATATCTATATCCGCGCCGCCAAGGAAATTGGGGACGTGCCGCTGGTGGTCTGCAACGACGGCGATGTAACCGCCCTGGCCGGAGCCATGAGCCTGGGCGTGGACGGCATTCTGGGCATTGCCATGGGCACCAGCGAGGCGGGCGGCTATGTGGATACCAAGGGCAACATCACCGGCTGGCTGAACGAGCTGGCCTTTGTGCCCTGCGACCTGGCCCCGGACGCCATGGTGGACGAATGGAGCGGCGACCGCGGCTGCGGCGTCAAGTATTTCTCCCAGGACGCGGTCATCAAGCTGGCCCCCTCCGCGGGCATTCATCTGGACGAAAGCCTGAGCCCCGCCGAAAAGCTGAAGGTGGTGCAGGCGGAGATGGAAAAGGGCAACCCGGAGGCCGCCAAGATTTACGAAACCATCGGCGTTTACCTGGGCTACACCCTGGCCTTCTACGCCATGTTCTACGATATCAACCATGTGCTGCTGATGGGCCGCGTAACCAGCGGAAAGGGCGGCGACATTGTGCTGGCCAAGGCGCAGGAGGTGCTGCGTGCCGAATATCCCCAGCTGAAAATGCAGGTGAACCTGCCGGACGAAAAGAGCCGCCGCGTGGGCCAGAGCGTGGCCGCCGCCAGCCTTCCCTCCCTGCAGGGCTGACCGCGCCTGCGAACATCGCCGCGTTGGAAAAGATCTGTGACACAAGGCTTAGGGGCGCTGCCCCTAAAACCCTGGCAGGAGGCAGTGTCTCCTGCACCTCCGGTTTTTCAACACGCTTCATCGGAGGACTGCGACCCTCCGATGCTTCTTTGACACGCAAAAGGGCCGGATTCCGATTGAAATCCGGCCCTTTGCTATACCCTTTTTCAGCAGATGGCGTCGGCCAGCTGGTCCAGCCAGTCGCCGTTGAACAATTCAATCATGCCCTTGTCAATGCTGCCCGCCAGCTTGGGATCCATGGGCAGGCGCGCCGTCAGGGGAATGTTGTATTTCTGGGCAATTTCGGCGGCATGGCTTTCGCCGAACAGTTCAAAATGCTTGCCGCAGTCCGGGCACACCGCGTAGGACATGTTCTCCACCAGGCCCAAAACCGGCACGTCCATCATACCGGCCATTTTCAGGGCCTTTTCCACAATCATTTCCACCAGCTGCTGGGGGGTGGATACCAGCACCACGCCGTCTACGGGAATGGACTGGAACACCGTCAGCATTACATCGCCGGTTCCCGGAGGCATATCGATAAACAGGATGTCCTTGTCGCCCCAGATTACGTCCGTCCAGAACTGGGTTACCGCGCCCGCGATCACCGGGCCGCGCCATACAACCGGGTCGGAATCGTTCTGCAACAGCAGGTTCAGGCTCATTACGTCAATGCCGGTATGGGTGGGCACCGGGTATACGCCCTCGTCGCTGCCCATGGCCTTCTGGGTCAGGCCAAAGGCCCTGGGAATGGAGGGGCCGGTGATATCCGCGTCCAGGATGCCCACCTTCAGCCCCCGGCGCTGGGCCAGCACGGCCAGCATGGCGGTAATCAGGCTTTTGCCCACGCCGCCCTTGCCGGAGCATACGCCAATGACTTTTTTGATATGGGAAAGCTGATGCGGCTTTTTCAGCAGGCTTTCCGGCTCGGTGCGCTCGCCGCAGTTCTGGCCGCAGCTGGAGCAGTTATGGGTGCATTCGCTCATGGGATTCGTTCCTTTCTGGTAGGGTTTATTCCGCCTGGCCGCACAACTGGGCCGCTATGCGCGCCGCCTCGCGGATGAGGCTGTCCAGAGGCTGCTTGCCCACGCCCGCAATGCGCAGGCCGCAGCTTTCCAGGGGAACCAGCACCTTTTGCCCGTCGCTCAGGCTGACCGCCGCGGCAATACCGGGAGAAATCTCCCCCAGCATGGCGTTGGCGTGCAAAATGCCTGAAACCCCCAGAATCACGTCCGCGGTTTTGCACTGGTAGCGAATGGCGCTTTCGCCCGTGGCGCCGAAATCCGCTCCTGCCCGCAGCATGGCGGTGGTGGCCTGCACATTGGTGCCCAGGACGATGACAGGCTGGCCGGGCATCCGCTCCTTCAAGGCGGCTACCAGGCGCCTGCCCACGCCGCCTCCCTGTCCGTCAATCACAAGCACCTTCACAGCCATTCCTCCATCCGCAGGATCATATCCGCGTCCTTTGGAATATGATACGCCTCCCGGTAGCTTTTTTCAAGGGGCATCCAGCGGTTTGTAAACATTTGCAGCATTTGGGGGTTGCGCTTTTCCAGCCGGCGCAGCTGTTCCGCCTCGCTTACATCCAGCCATACCTTCAACGGGCGCAGCTGACGGTAGGCCTGCTCAAAGGCCGGGTGATGGCTGTAGGAACCCTCGATCAGGGTAACCGACGCGGGCTGATAATGCCTTTGCAAAATGTCGCCGGTATGGCAGTCAAACCGGCGGTAGTCAAAGGGCCGGCCAGTCAGCAGGCCCGCCAGCACCTCGTCTGCAAAGCGCTCATAATGCACGTTGCCGCCGGGCTGGGCAAGCCGCTGGGGCGTGCGCAGCTCCGCGGGCAGGAAAAAATCGTCCATGGAAATGGGTTTTGTCTGATACAGCCGCGCCAGCAGCGCCGCCAGCGTGGTTTTGCCGGCAGCGCAGGGGCCGTCCAGCACCAGCGTGACCTGGCCGTCCCGGCACAGGCGGCCGTCCGCCGCGGCCAGCATCTCCGCCGCCTGGGCCAGGGGCGTCAGCACCACCCGGTAGGCGGGTCCGTAGGCCGCCCGGTAGGCCGGGCTGTGGCTTACCGGCGGGCAGCCCTGGGCCCGGTACGCGGTCAGGTAATCCGCCAGGGCCTGTTGGGAAAAGGGCGTCTGCCCCTTCCGCGCCAGCGCTTCCAGCAGGGCCAAATCCCGTTCAAAGGCTGCTTTATCTCCCGTGCCGATTTGGCTGGCGGTCAGGATCATCAAGTCGGCAATCCTTTCTGGAGACAGGCGGCGTACCGCCGGACTGCGCAGGTTCAAGCGGCTCATGCCGCCACCAATGGGCGTATAAGCGGGGGCCCCCTCGTCTATCGTGGTTTCCGCCAGTTCCCGGGCCACATAGGCGGCGCATTTCCGCCGTCCGGATAAAAGATGGCCGCAGCCAAACGCGCCCTGAAAGGCCAGTTTGACTGCGTCCGCAGGCTCCATTCGCGGAGTCAGCATGATATGCTTTTTCAAAAGCCGTTCGTCCATGGGGTCTCCTTATTTGTCCTTTAAAGGAATCAGCCTGGCCTTTTCCAGCGCCAATACAATCAGCGGTACCAGCACCAGTTGCAGCACAATGCCCGGCCAGGCACGCACAAAGCCGCCGCTCCAGAAGGCCGCCAGGGCAAAGCTGCTATCCGTCAGCAGGGCGTAAATGGCCCAGCTGGCCAGGCCCCATACCGCACGGCCAATCAGCATGGCCCCCACCAGGCTGACGTAGATATAGGCCACGCCCCTGGGCAGCTTATGGTACAGCCAACCGGCTGCCGCGCCATAAGCGCCCATTTCAAAGGCCATGGCCAGGGCGGTGGGAATCATGGGCGGCATGCCAAACAGCAGGCTGCGCAAAATGGGCATGACAAAGCCCACCGCCAGCCCCCAGGGCCAGCCGCACACAAAGCCGCAAATCAGGGCGGGCAGGTGCATGGGCAGCAACATGCTGCCCACCTGAGGAATTTGTCCCGTCAGGAAGGGCAACGCAAAACCAATGGCCAGAAACATGGCCGACAGGGTCAACCGCAGAATGTGATTTTTCTTCATAAAAAACAATCCTTTCCTAAAAACAGTACCGCAAAAAGGCTGCCCCCGCTCCCCCTTATTCTTCGGAAAAGGGAACGGCGCCTTCGTGACACCTGCTTGTGTGGAAAGGGGCTGGCGGTATTGTAGCATATTTTTAACGGCTGTGCAATACGCCATGGTTTGATTTGACAACGCAAGGGCTTCATGCTATCCTAACCCATAACCCAACGCACATTTTCATGCTTCGGGCATAGCATCATAGCAGGGCGCGTTTTGGGCAAACCTGTTAACAGCAATCGCAGAAGGGGGAATTTTGGTATGCAGCAATATAAGGTGGGCATCATTGGTGCAACGGGTATGGTAGGCCAGCGCTTTGCGCTGCTGCTGGGCAGCCATCCCTGGTTTCAGGTCACCTGCGTGGCCGCGTCCGGCCGCAGCGCGGGCAAAACCTACGCCCAGGCCGTAGAGGGTCGCTGGGCCTTTCCCGGTACGCCCATTCCGGAGGCCATCGCCAGCTTGACGCTGGCGGACGCGGCGGACGTGGAAACCGTGGCCGGTCAGGTGGATTTTGTTTTTTGCGCCGTGGATATGAAAAAGGATGAAATCCGCGCGCTGGAGGAGCGTTACGCCAGAGCGGAAACCCCCGTTATTTCCAACAACAGCGCCAACCGCCACACCCCCGACGTGCCCATGCTGATTCCCGAAATCAACGGCGATCATGCCCGTATTATCGAAGCTCAGCGCCGCCGTCTGGGAACCCGGCACGGCTTTATCGCCGTCAAGCCCAACTGCTCCATTCAAAGCTATGTGCCCGCCCTGTGGCCCCTTTTGGAGTACGGGCCGGAGCAGGTAATGGTATGCACCTATCAGGCCATCAGCGGTGCGGGCAAAACCTTTGCCACCTGGCCGGAAATGGTGGATAACGTCATTCCCTACATCGGCGGCGAGGACGAAAAGAGCGAATGCGAACCACTGAAGATTTTTGGCCATATTCAGGGCGACGCCATCGTGGACGCGGCGGGGCCCCGCATCAGCGCCCAGTGCCTGCGGGTGGCGGCCTCTGACGGACACATGGCGGCGGTCAGCGTAAAGTTTGCCCGCAAGCCCACCATGGATGAAATTCTGTACAAATGGCAAAACGCCGTGCCCGCGACCGAGGGGCTGGATTTGCCCTCCGCTCCCAGGCAGTTTCTGCATTACTTTGAGGACCCCGCCCGGCCCCAAACCCGGCTGGACCGGGAGCTGGAAGGCGGCATGGCCATTTCCATCGGCCGTCTGCGGCCCGACCCGGTGATGGATTACAAATTCGTCTGCCTAAGTCACAACACCCTGCGGGGCGCGGCGGGCGGCGGCGTGCTCAGCGCTGAATATCTGTGCAAGCTGGGGTATATTCCCCACAAATAAGGGAGGGACTGAAGCATGAAACATCAGCCTTTGTTTCGGGGCGCGGCCGTGGCCCTGATTACCCCCATGAAGGACGGCCGGGTGGACTTTGACGCGCTGCGCCGTCTGGTGGAGCGTCAGGTGCAGGGCGGTACCGCCGCCATTGTGTCCTGCGGCACCACCGGCGAGCCTTCCACCCTGACCATGGAGGAAAAGGAGCAAATCATCCGTGAAACCGTGCGGACGGTGAACGGCCGCATTCCCGTCATCTGCGGCACCGGTAGCAACTGCACCCAAAGCGTTATCGATACCGAGCGCCGCTTCCGCGATTTGGGCTGCGTCGCCCAGCTGGTGGTCACCCCCTATTACAACAAGACCACCCAGGAGGGCCTGTACGCCCACTTTATGGCCGTGGCCGAGCAGACCCGGCTGCCCATTATCCTGTATAACGTGCCCAGCCGCACCAACCTGGATATCGGTCCGGCGGTGCTGAAGAAGCTGGCCGCCAGCGGCCGGTTCATCGGCCTGAAGGAAAGCAGCTACAGCCTGCCCTCCATCATGGAAAAGCTGGAGGCCATGCAGGGCCGCATGACCCTGTATTCCGGCAACGACGACATGGTGTACCCCCTGCTGGCGCTGGGCGCTGAGGGCGTTATTTCCGTGGTGTCCAACCTGGCCCCCCGTTATATGGCCGACATGGTGCAAAGCTACCAGCAGGGGGATTTGTCCAAATCCCTGGATTTGCAGGTGAAATCCCTGCCCCTGGTGCGCGCCCTGTTCAGCGAGGTCAGCCCCATTCCCTGCAAGTTTGCCATGGAGCAAATGGGTCTGTGCGGCGGCGAACTGCGCCTGCCCCTGATTCCCGCAGGAGAGGACACCCGCAGGCAGCTTCTGGCGGCCATGAAGGACCTGGGACTTTAACAAAACCATCGCCGGGCGTGCGGAGGGCATGCCCGGCGAAATTTTCATTTTTTGCTAAGGAGGTTTTCCATTATGAAGATCATTCTGGGCGGCGCTTTGGGCCGCATGGGCCACGAAGTCACCCTGGCGGTTCAGTCGTCCGGCGATACCATTGTATGCGGCGTGGATGTGGCCTACGCGGGCCAGGACGCCGCCTATCCGATTGTATCCGCCTTTGAGCAGGTGGACATGCCCGCCGATGTGCTGATCGATTTTTCCCGTCCGGACGCTTTGCCCGAGCTGCTGGCCCTGGCCACCCGGCGGGGCCTGCCCGCGGTGCTGTGCGCCACCGGCTATACCGATGTGGAGCTGGCGCTGGTTCAGGACGCAGCCCGGCAAATTCCCATTTTGCAAAGCGCCAACATGAGCCTGGGCGTTAACGTGCTTCGGGAGCTGTGCGCCATGGCCGCCCGCACGCTGGAGGGCTTTGACGTGGAAATTGTGGAAACCCATCACTGCATGAAGGCGGACAGTCCCAGCGGCACCGCCCTGATGCTGTATAACGCCATTCGAAAAGAAAAAGGCCCCGAAACGGAGCCTGTGTTTGGCCGTTATGGCCGTACCCAAAAACGCACGGCGGGCGAAATCGGCATTCACGCGGTGCGGGGCGGCACGGTGACCGGCGAGCATCAGGTAGGCTTTTACGGCAACGGCGAGCAGCTGATACTAACCCACCGGGCGGAAAACCGTTCCCTGTTCGCTCAGGGCGCGCTGGCCGCGGCCCGCTACCTGCTGGACAAGCCTGCCGGGCTGTACGATATGGGCAGCGTGGTTCGTCAATTGCTGGAATAAGGGGGGTCCGGCTCGTTCCAGTGAATCAGCTGGCTCTGAATGGTGTCCAGAATTTCCCGCATCACATGCCGCTGGTTGGCGCTCAGGAACCGTCCCTCCTGCTCGTGGTATTCCACGTCAGGCGCGGGACGGTCCAGGCTGGCTGCCAGCAGAAAATCCAGACTCAGGCCGGTTACATTGGCGATGGAAACAATGGTTTCCAGACTGGCCTTGCGGGTGCCCCGCTCCAGGTGCCCCTCAAAGGAGGGGCATACGCCAATGGCCTCCGCCATTTGGGTTTGGCTCCACCCTCTGGAGACACGGAACTCTCGCACCCGGCGGCCTAAATCTTCATAATCCATGGCGTATTTCCTCCTTCTATCATACGCGGGGATCAGAGGGCGCGCTCCCTGCCAAAGAAGCACACGGCCACCGTGCCGGGGCCGCAGTGCGCGCCGATCACCGGGCCTACAAACCAGGTCTGCACCTCAGGCAGGCCGGGAACGCGCTCCATCAGCAGGGCTTCCAGCCGGGCCGCGTCCTCGGGCGCGTCGGCATGCATAATCACGGGAAAAGCGTTCGCGGGATCGTCAATGCACTGGGCTGCCTTATCCGCAATCAGCCGCAGTGCTTTTTTACGCCCCTGCACCTTATCGCAGCTGACCAGCTTGCCCTCTTTGGTTTCGGTAATAATGGGCTTTAAATCCAGCATGGTGCCCACCGTAGCCGCTACGGCGCTGATGCGGCCGCCTCGGCGCAGGTACTTCAGGTCGTCCACAGTAAAGAACGCCTGGGCGCGGGCCTTGTTTTCCTCCAGCCAGGCGGCTACCTCCTCCATGGTTTTGCCCTGGCGGTACAATTCGTGCGCTTTCAGAATCAAAATGCTCTGGGGCGCGGAGATGCTCAGGGTATCCACCACCAGCATTTTGCGCTCCGGGTATTTGGCCAGCAGCTCGTCCCGGGCGGCGTAGATGTTCTGAATGGTGCTGGACAGCTGGCTGGAAAAGCTGACAAACAGAATATCCTGTCCACGCTCAAAGCAGGGTTCAAAATAGTCCAGATAAACGGCGGTGGGCAGCAGCGAGGTTACCGGCGCCGCGCCGCCGCGCATCTGGTCAAAGTACTCCTTCTGCTTGCCGCCGCGTCCCAGGTCGTCCAGGTATTCCTGGCCGTCCACAATGTAGGGCATATACACCATGGTCATATCCAGTTCGTCCACATAGCGGTAGGGCAGGTCAGAATCCGAATCCGTCATGAATACATAGGGGTTCATGGTTTTTTCCTCCTTTTGGAAAAGGGTGAGCCAGACAGGCCCGATCAGTCAAAATGATACGCTCCTATTGTACCCTGTCTGACCTTTTTTTGCAAGGCTTGCCCCATCAGGAGGAATATGCTACAATAAACTGTAATTTTTTGGCCAGGAAAGGACCTTTGCATCATGAGCGATCAAAAAAGGCTGTGGCTGGTTTTTGGGTATGCGCTGGCGCTGGCGGCCGCCGTTTTGTTTCTTTGCAGCCGTTCCTCCCCGGGGTATGTGATAAACGACTGGTGCGACGCCAACATCTACCTGTCCATTGGCAAGGGCATGACCCGGGGCATGGTGGTATATCGGGACCTGTATGATCACAAGGGGCCCCTGTTGTTTATGCTGCACGCCGTGGCGGCGTTGATTTCCTTTCGGGATTTTTTCGGCGTCTATCTGCTGGAGGTTGTGCAGGCGGCCTTCTTTTTGTTTTACAGCTGGCGTATCCTGCGGCTGTACGGTCTGCGGCGCAGCGTGTGGGTGCTGGTGCCCCTGCTGGCGCTGGCCGTATACGCCTCCTACAGCTTTGCCGAAGGGGACAGTGCCGAGGAAATGTGCCTGCCCCTGATGACGGCGCAGCTGTTTCTGACCCTGCGGTATTTTTATAACCGGCAGCCGGGGCGGCCCATGTCCCGGGGCGGGCTGATTGCCTGCGGCGTGCTGGCAGGCTGTGTGTTCTGGATCAAGTTTACCATCATCGGCCTGCCCGCAGGACTGCTGCTGGCCCTCCTGCTTCCCTTCGCCCGCAAGGGCAGCTGGAAAACCCTGTGGCAGAGCCTGGGATGGATGGTGGCAGGAGCCTTTGTTTCCACGGTGCCATGGCTGGTGTATTTCGGCCTGAACGGGGCCATTTATGACTGGCTGAAGGTGTACCTGGGGCACAACCTGTTTTTGTACGGCACAGCCCAAAGCCTGACCCTGCAGGAACGGCTGGCGACCATGGTTTACCTGATCTGGGACTGGATCAAGCACAACGCGCAGTATGCGCTGCTGGTGTTTGCGGGGCCCGCGTGGCTCAGCGTAAGCCGCAAGGGCGGAAAGGGTGCCGCGCGGGCCGCCTGGCTGATGCTTGGCTGCGGCGTTGTGACCATCTTTATTGGCGCGAAGGGCTATTTGTATTACGGGCTGGCGCTGGCGGCCGTGGCCCCCATCGGGCTGGCGGCGGCAGGCACCTTGCTGGAACCGGTGCTGAGTCGTTTCCGGGCCCGGTGGGCGATGCCGGTAACCGGCGCGGCGTTTGCCGCCGGATGCGTGGTCCTGTGTCTGGCCGTCAGCCCCAACGTACACCCGGAAAGTGGCCTGGGCTTTGGGGCAAAGCGTGAGGACAGCATGCAGTTTCGCATTGTGGACCAGATGGAGATAAACGACCAGACCACCCTGCTGAATTTCGGTTTTATGGACGCGGGCTTCTACACCGCCGCCGGAATTGCCCCAAGCGTCAAGTATTTTCACCAGAACAACGTGCCCCTGCGGGAGATGAAAACCGAGCAGCGGCGCTATGTGGAGGAGGGGCTGTGCGAATATGTGGTTACCCGCAACCCCAACGATACGTTATTCGCCCGCTATGACCTGATTACGCATGTGGAAAGCCCTCAATTCTGGTATGAGCGGGTGTACCTGTACCGTCTCAAACCGGAGTACCGGTAAACGCGGCCTTGCCTGTTTTGAGTAAAAGGGGCCTGCCTTCTCCGATGCAGAGAAGGCAGGCCCCTTTTGTTTATTTTTCCTCAATGCATTTTTCAGCGCCAAACAGCGGGAAGGCCTGACCGGTTTCCAGCCGCATGCACAGCTTGCCATCCGTCAGGGTCAGCCGCATCAAAAAGGCATGGGGCGCGTTGCGCATCCGGCATTCCACCACCAGGCCGCCCGCCTCCCAGTGAGCGGCGGCGGAAAGCCGCAGCAACTGGGGCTGGCGGCGGGGCATCATGGTGGTCAGGTTTGGAAAGAACTCCTTCAAATACAGGGAATTATCCTGCCACCGCCCGGAGGGAGCCGTCAGGCGCTGCACCCCCGTTTCGGTGCAAAAATCCACCGTGGCGCGATCCTCATCCGCCTGAACCCGCAGGGACAGAATGCCCGCGGGATTTTTCTGCATGGTTCGCCAGCCGGTATCCATGGCCGCGCCCTGCAAAGTGCCCGCCGGTTGATAGGCGGCTTTGGGCCGGTCGTTTCCGGGCTTATCGTTCATTTCATCCAGGAAGGTCCACAGGCGCTCCACTTCCAGGGGCATGGCGTTGACGCTTTCCACCAGCAAGGCGGCCACCAGACGTCTTTCGGGAATGACCACGCACAGCTGGCCAAAGGCCCCGTCCCCCCGGAAGCCCTGCCGGGCGTTGCGCCAGAACTGGAAGCCATACCCCGCCGTCCAGTCGGGGGAGCCGTTGCGCACGTTGTCCTTTTGTTTGCCGGTAGCCATGCGCACCCATTCCCGGCTAAGGACCTGTTTGCCATTCCACTGCCCCTCATGCAGGTACAGCAGGCCCAGCCTGGCTACATCGTCGCAGCTGAGGCGCAGGCCCGTGCCGCCGTCGCAGCGGCCGTCCAGACAGGTTTCCCAGGAAAAATCCACAATGCCCAACTCCGCAAAGACGGTTTGGGCCAGCCACTGGGGCACGGGCATACCGGTCGCCCGTCGTACCACCTCGGCCAGCAGGCAGGTGGCGCCCGTGTTGTATACAAAAGTACTTCCCGGCTCATAGGCCAGGGACGCTTCAAAAAAGGCCCGCGCGCTGTCCTGTGCAAAGGCCATTTGCGGCATTACGCAGGTTTCGTGTCCGTCCGCCATGGTCATCAGGTGGCGCAGGCGCATCCGCTGCCAGCGCTCATCCTCCTTGCACAGGGGCGCGTATTCCGGAAAATAGGACAGCACGCTGTCGTCCGGGCGAAGCAGGCCCCGGTCATAGGCCGCGCCCAAAGCGGTGGAGGTAAAGCTCTTGCTGAGGGAATACAGTTCCCGCTTGTCATCGCAGCGGTAGGGGGAAAGGGCCCAGCGAATCACCTGCCTGTCCTCCTGAAAAACCTCCATGCAATGCAGCTGGGTGCCTTCCCTTTCCAAATCCGCCAGAAAATCCGCCAAAGCCTGTGGCGAAGTGTGCACAAACTGTTCCATGCCGCGTTACTCCTGGTTGGTTTTGAGCCAGTTGCGCCCCGGAGCTGGCTGGGCCATGCTTTCCGGCAGCTGCTGGCCGTTCCTTAGCACATAGCCCAGGTCAAAATTGCGGTTATCGCTGCCGCTGACCACGTCAAAGGGATCGCTCTGGGCGGTTTCCCCATCGCCGCTGGTCAGGCAGCTGGAAATAATCCGCAGTTCCGTTACGGGGGTGGTAGGGGTCAGGGCCGTGTCGGCATGGGCCACCAGCACATAGGTTCCGGGGTACACGTCCGCAAACTGGTAATAGCCGTAAGCGTCGGTGGCGGTTTCGTACTGAACCTTTCCATCCTGCACCAGCGTAACGGCAATGTTGGGCAGGCGCTTTTCATCGCCGTCCAGCAGGCCGTTGGCGTTTTCGTCCAGCCAGGCCAGATCGCCTACCTTGGCGGGCTTGATGTACAGAATATTGCTGTCCAGCTGATGCTTGGCCATTTCCAGCTGAATGGCGACGCTTTCGCCCTGACGGTCGGACATCACGGTCGCCCCCTCAGGGTAGTTGGGATCATTGGGGCGCACAAAGATCATGCCATCGGGCATGGAGGCGGTCAGCGTATACTGCCCGGGCCACAGGCCGTCAAAACGGTAGGAACCGTCCTCGCCGGTTACGGCGCTGGCAGCGGCTTTGCCATCCTGCATCAGCTGCACGGTAATTCCCTCCACAGGCGTGCGGCTGCCGCTTTCATCTAGATAGGCCTTGCCGCCGATGCTGGTGCGGCTGACCAGCCCCGCGTTCAGGCCGGAGCGCTGCTGCCCCTCGGCCATGGTCACGCCCTGCTGGCGCATGGTGTTTCCACTCAGGTCAAAGGTGCCCGCCCCCGCGGGGGAGGACTGAGCCGGCAGTTCAAAGGACACCGTATAGGTTCCGGGCCGCACGTTGTCGAAACGGAAGCCCTGTTCATCCGTCTGTTCGTGGACAGACTCGCCCTGTTCGCTGGTCAGGGTAACGGTCAGGCCGGTCATGATCCATTCACCGTCGCCCTGCTTGCCGTTCTGGTTTTCATCCATCCAGATTTCGCCCCGAATGCTGCCGGGCTGCACCAGTCCCACGGCCTTGGCGGTGCGGTTGGTCAGCGCCGTCCAGGGGAACTGGGCGATGGACGCGGTTTCCTGGGCAGGCCAGACAACGCCGTCCCCATCGGGGCTGTGGCTGAAGATCATCCCGTCCGCCGCCTCCGCGGACAGGGTGTAATTGGCGGGCCGCAGGCCCTGCACGCTAAAGCGCCCGTCCACATCGGAGGATACCTGAACCTGGCTGGCGGTAGCGCGGTCGGGCGTAAAGGTCAGCTTTGCGCCGTACACGGGTTCCTCCCCCGGATCCTGCACGCCGTTGCCGTTCACATCGTGGAAGGCGATTCCCTCGTAGGTGCCCAATTCCACAGCGCCCGCCAGCGGAGCCACGGCTTTTTCGCCCATGGTTACCGCAATGGTGATATCCGTTGCCTTGGCGGTGTTTCCCCCATCGGCGGTCCGGGCCATTTCGCAATGCTCCGGCAGCACATAGGTCAGGGTATATTCCCCGGGCATTACGCCGTCAAAGAAAAAGCTGCCGTCCGCCTGTACCGGCTGGGTCAGGTCAATTTCCGCCTCCTGGGAATACAGGCGCACCTGGGCCTGCACCATGCCGGGCTCGTTTTCATCCCACAGGCCGTTATCGTTGCTGTCCTGGAACAGCTGCCCGCTGACGGTGGAGGACGGCAGCATGCCCGCGTTTACATCCGCATAGCTTTCGCCCATGGCCACGGTAATGGGAGCGGTCACGCCCATTTCCCCCTCCAGCGCGATCACATGATTGCCGCCCTTTTCGCTATCCCGCACCCGGGTAAAGCCGTAGCCCTTTTTGCGCTGCACCTGCACGGTGTAGGTGCCGGGCAGAATGCCGCTCAGCTTATAGTTGCCCTTGGCGCCGGTGGTATCGGACGCCACCACGTTTCCATCCCCGTCCACGGCCTGCACCTTCAAGCCGGAAAGGATTTTTTCCTTTCCGTTCAGCACGCCGTTATAATCCGCGTCCTCAAACACGGTGCCGGTAATGGTCGCGCCCCGGGCCACGCCCACCAGCGCGTAGGCCTCGCCGCCGCTGACAATGCTGTAGGGCTGCACGCTGCTTTCCCGGCGGCCGTTCTTTTGCTCAAAGCGGTTGCCCTGATCCGCCGTGGTGGTAACGGTAAAAATGGAGCCGTCGTCCGGCAGGATGGCCCGCAGACGGTAATCGCCGCCCCGCAGGTTTTCCAGTACAAAGCTGCCGTCCTTGCCGGTCACCGTCTTGCCCAGGGATTCGCCGTTGCTGATTTTGATGGCTTCCAGCGTCACGCCCTCGTAGCCGGGTTCGCCCTCGTCCATCACGCCGTTATAGTTCAGGTCCAGAAACGCCGTGCCGCGAATGGCGCCCTTTTGCACCAGACCGATATTTTTATCGGTCACCTGCGCGGCGTTTTTGACCGGGTACTGCCGCTGACGGGTCGCGCCGCTGAAAATGCTGCGCAAGTCGCCGCCGGTTTTGGAATAGCGGGCAAACAGCATCCCCTCCGGCAGGGCAGCGGAGATGGTGTATACATCGTCCGGCAGGTTTTCAAATACATACAGGCCGTCCGCACCGCTGGTTACATCGGTCGCGACGCCGCTCTTTTTCCCCTCCAGATGCACGGTAACGCCCTCTACGCCGGGTTCGCCCTCGTCCAGCACGCCGTTGTTGTTCATATCCTCAAAAACCATGCCGCTCAGGCTGCCCGCCTGCTGGGCGTCCAGCTCGTAGGCCTGGGTCTGCCCGCCGGTCAGGGTAACGGTCTGCCTATCCGGGCTGTCCGCCTGACGGGTCAGAGAATAACCCTGGGGCAATGTCAGCGTCAGGGTATACTGGCCGGGCCGCACATACCGGTCCGCCTGACCGTCCGCGCTGGTGGTCAGCTGAAGGCTGCCGTTCAGGGTCAGCACCACGCCGGGAAGGGCCCTGCTTCCCTGGGTGGCCTTCAGGGTCACCCGGGCCGATTCGGCCAGGCCGATGTCCATGCCGTCCACGGTTTGCCCCTCCGCCACGTCAAAGGCGGCGGAGCAGGCCATTCCATCCGCGGTGGTTTCCGCCGCGCCGCCGATGCTGGACGCATACAGGCGGTAGTTTTCCAGAGGGCATACCACCCGGTAAGTACCGTTCTCCAGTCCGGTGAACTGGAAAGCGCCCTGGCTGCTCTCCGTCAGCTGCTGATTGTTCATGTCCGTCCATTCCCCGTTCATCAGCCGCTCCAGATACACCGGCGCGCCCGCCATCAGCTGCTCGCCGCCGTCGCACACGCCGTTCTGGTTTGCGTCCACATAGGCGCAGCCGGTTACGGCGCCCTGGCCGGCAGCCAGCGCGCCCGCCGCCAGCAGGCACGCCGCACATACAATCAATAGGAAGGAGCGCGTTTTTGCGTACTTCATAAAAGCCTCCAAAAACCGGCGTATCAAACGCCAAATTACCAATATACATAGTAAAACATGCGGGGGGCTTTGTCAACGCCGCCGGGGGATTGTAACAGGTTTGCGCCATAGACTTCCAGCCCTGCCCGCCTTGACTTTACCCCGCTTTCGTGCTATGCTCCAAATTGGTATGCTTGCAGGTTTTTCCTGTGGATTTTGGGAGAGGGGGACCCCCGATGCGCTTGTTGCGTCCCATGGCCTTATGGCTGATTTTGCTTCTATGCCTGCCCACCGTTGGTCTGGGCGAAGGGGGAACCTACGAACTGGTTCCCGTGGGTACCCGCGCGCCGGACGGCGTGGAAGCCCCCCAGTCCACGGAAGCGTCCGAGGCCAGCGCCGCGCCCGATACGCCCGCACCCGCCAGCGAAGCAATTGCAGCCGGGGACGAAACCATTATCGACGATTTTGACGCGGGCTACTGGCTGTATGAAAGCCAGTCCCAGGGCCTGCGGGTGGAAATTCGCCGCTGCACCACAGACGACCCCAAGGTGCTGTGGTACGAGGCGGATATTCAAACCTGCGCCGATACGCCGCTGGAATTTTTGTCTGCCAACCCGGATAACCCCGGCCGGGGTTTCCGCTATCCCGAGCGGGTGGCCCGGGACAGCAAGGCCGTTTTCGCCATCAACGACGACCAGTTCGCCCATCGCATGTACAAGCACGACACGGTGGGCATCATCATCCGGGATGGAAACATCATCTCCAGCAACACCCGCAAAAGCGGCAACAAATCCTGGCCCACGCTGGATACCGCCGCGTTTTTTGCCGATGGCACCATGCAGGTGTTTTTAAGCAAGGACGTAACCGCCGAGGAGTACCTGGCCATGGGCGCGCAAAACGTGCTGTCCTTCGGGCCGTATCTGCTGAAAAATGGGGAGATGAACCCCCAGTTCGGCACCCGCATGACCGACCGGGAAAACCGGGTGGCCCTGGGCATGATTGAGCCCTATCACTATGTGGCCCTGTATGTGGAAGGACGCAACAAGTACAGCCGCGGCGCGGATATGAAGTGGCTGGCGGAAAAGATGCTGGAAAAGGGCGTAACGGACGCTATCAACCTGGATGGCGGCGCTACCGCCTGTATGCTGTTTATGGGCAAAAAGCTGCGCATTACCAATCCGGAAGGCAAGGTGCGCAACGAGCGCAGCGTGTCCGGCCTGATTGCGGTGGGCCATTCCGACCAGGTGCCGGAATATACCGGATTGGAGGAATGACCCATGAAGCGTTTCTGCGCCCTGCTGCTATGCCTGCTGCTGGCGTGCCCGGCGGCTCTGGCGGCCAGAAAGCCGGAACCGTCCCCCACGCCCGCGCCGGATCATACCGTCCAGCTGGCCGCCATTGACCGGCTGCTGGCGGATCATCCCCAAAGCTGCGACATTACCGCCTATTCCCTCACCTGTCAGGAACTGACCGATTTGCTCGCCGCCCATCCGGATGTGTCCTTTACCTACAATGTCACCCTGTACGGTCTGACCTTTCCCGGCGACGCCACGACCATCGACTTTGAGGGCGTAACCATTCAGGACGTGACGGAGCTGAAAGAGGGGATGTCCCTTTTCCCCCGGCTGGAATACGCCCTGATGTACGACAGCCCCATCGCCCGGGAGGATATGGACGCGCTGGCCGCCTTGTACCCGGACCTGCGCTGGGGCTGGACCCTGCGGCTGGGCTCCCACCGGGTACGCACGGACACCACCGCCTTTTCCTCCCTGCACAGCTACAACGGCACCCGCTATACCAGCGGCTATTATTCCGTGCTGAAATACTGCTGGCAGCTGAAGGCGCTGGATCTGGGCCATAACAAGCTGACCACCATCGATTTTGTGGGGGAATTGACGGATCTTCGGGTGCTGATTCTGGCGGACAACCAGATCAGCGACATTACGCCGCTGCAAAACCTGAAGCATCTGGAATATGTGGAGCTGTTCATGAACAAAATCAAGGACATCTCTCCCTTGGAGGGCATGGAGGACATGCTGGATCTGAACCTGTGCTTTAACAGCCGGCTCACCAACATAGACGCCGTTACCACCATGCCCAGGCTGGAGCGCCTGTGGGCGGCGCACTGCAAGCTGTCCAAGGACTACCAGAACGAACTGGCCGCCAAGCTGCCCCATACCAAGGTGGTGTATTCCGCCCGTGGCTCCACCGCCGCCGGCTGGCGGGAGCATCCCCGCTACGATATCATTAACGAAATGTTCCATAGCTGGATTTATATTCCCTTTACGGAGGTTGACAAGCCATGAAAAAGCAACTGCTGTGTTTCCTGCTGTGCCTGACGCTGCTGCCCGCCCTGGCCCTGGCGGAGGTGCATCCCCTGCCCATCGACCAGACCGGCGGCTACCCCGTCAGCACCGATAACCTGATTGGCGACGAGGAATACCAGGACGAATCCATCCATGTGGTGATCCAGCGCATGACCTATAAAAAGGCCAAGTGCATGTTTGTGAAAATTACCATTCAGGATCCCAGCCAGCTGCGCACAGCTATGACCCGGGATGATTACGACACCAAGGAATATGTGAAAACCAAGCTGCTGGCCAAGAAAAAGAACAGCGTGCTGGCCATTAACGGCGACTTTTTCAAATACAACGACTTTGGCTATCTGGTGCGGCAGGGCGTGCTGTACCGGGACCGCCCGGACGCGGAGCACGACGTGCTGCTGATTGATGAAAACGCCGATTTCCACATTGTGCAAAACCCCACCCAGGAATCCGTCCACGCGGCGGTGGCCGATTTGGAGGCCCAGGGCCACAAGGTGATCAACAGTTTTAACTTTGGTCCCACTCTGGTGCTGGACGGCCAGGTGCAGGAGGTAAACCAGTCCCTGTATCAGGGCCGGTACAAAATGATGCGCCTGGGCATTGCCCAGCTGGGCCCGCTGGAATATGGCATTTACTTCTGCTACGGCACCAGCGACGCCCAGGAGGGCCTGAGCCTGCCCAATTTTGCCCAGTTCATCGCCGAAACCAGCCCGGAGGCCAAAATCGCCTATAATCTGGACGGCGGCGGCAGCGCCCATGTGGTGCTTTTGCAAAAGCAGCTGCACAAGAATCCCAGCGGCCGTGATATCTGCGACCTGATTTACTTTGCCAGTGCGTCGGACCTGCTGGGCAGCGAAAGGGCGGAATAACCGTGGGTTCCATTCATTTGTTTACCCTGGGCGGTCTGACGGTGGACGCCCATCACCTGCTGCTGGCGGCGGCTTACGCCCTGTGTCTTGGACTCAGCCTTGGGGCGATGCAGCGGGCGGGCTGCCGGAAAAAAGGCTTATGGCTGTTTGCTTTTCTCAGTCTGGCCCTAGGCTTTTTCCTCAGCCACCTGTTTTACGGCATTATGAATTTTTCCACCACCCTGCACGACCGTTCCGCCGCCGCCTTCTTCCAGTTTTGGGCGGGCAAGGGCCAGTATATGCTGTACGGCGGCATGGCGGGGGTGGCGCTGGCGGCGCTGACCGCGGCCCTGACGGACGGCGTTGCTTACGGAAAGGTAACCGATGCCATCGCCCCCTTTGGCATGCTGCTGATTGCCCTTGTGCGTCTGGCGCAGGGGCTGGCGGGAGAAGGCTACGGCGACTATCTGGAGGAGGATTCCCCCTTTGCCCGTTTCCCCTTTGCCATTTATGACGACTATTACGAGGAATGGGCCTGGAGCCTGTTCCTGCTGGCGGCGGCTGTCGCGCTGGTCATTTTTGTGGCGGTGCTGGTCAGCAGGAGCCGCTTTGGCGGCGACCGCGCCCTGCTGGCGCTGGGCCTGTACGCCTGCGCCCAGATCATTCTGGAAAGCCTGCGGCGGGATCAGTTCCTGCGGTGGGGCTTTGTGCGGTGCTCTCAGGTGTTTTCGGCTGTGCTGGCCCTTTTGGCGCTGGTCTGCTACCTGCGCCGGGCCAAAGGCTGCCGCCCGGGACGAAAAGTGGCTTTAGCGGCGGTGTTTCTGCTGGCCATGGCGGTTTGTCTGGTCATGGAATTTGCTGTGGAGCAGCGCATCGCCTGGCTGACCTTCCTGACTTCCTCCGCCTGCTACTGGGTATCCGCCTGCGGCTGCGCCGTCATGGCGGGCTGCATCCTGCTTGCCCGCGCAAGCGGCCCCAAAGCCGAATAAAGCAACAGGCTGAGGTTTCCGTGTGCTGATAAGACAGCAAGTTGAAAAAGCGACAAAACAGGCGGCGCCCAATTGGAATTGAGCGCCGCCTGTTTTTGTCCATTTAAAGGGGGAAAGCGTTATTGCTTTTGTACGGTTCCTTTGCGTTACCCCTATATTGTGCCTTCACTCCCCAAAACGGGCATCTGTGGCTTTTTTCCACGGTTTATGCTATAATGCTAAATTGGTATAGTGTCCTGACGTTGAAAAAGAGGGAGGCGACAGGGTGAGGGACTTGGAAAAGGGCCGCGGCGCAAGAATCCTGGCTTTTATATGCGCGGCTGTAATGGCTGCGGGCATGATTCCGCTGTATGGAATCGCCCTGTACAACCATCCCTATTACGATGATTTTGGCTTCGCCACAGAGGTACACGCAGCCTGGAAACAAACCCATGACCTTGGCCAGGTGTTTCAGGCGGCGGTGGACAGCATTCGCGCCACCCGGCAAAACTGGCAGGGCACCTTTACAGGCACCATTTTCAGCAACCTTCAGCCGGGTATGCTGGATGAAAGCTGCTATTTCCTCAGCAGCTGGTTTTTGCTGACGGCGTTTTTGCTGTGCTTCGCCTTTTTCTTCCATACGGTGTTTGGCGCGCTGGGGGTTGGCAAATGGGGCCGCGTCAGCCTGAGCGCCCTGTGCCTTGCGCTGACCAGCCAGTTTATGCCCGATCCGGGCGAGGCTTTTTACTGGTTCAACGGGGGTGTGGGCAACCTGTTTATCTATTCCCTGCTGGCGTTGAGCGTCGCCCTGACCCTGAGGCTTCTGCGCTGCCAAAGTCGCGGCGGACGCGCGGGGCTGATGGCGGCGCTGCTGCTGTTGATGGTGCTGCTGGGCGGCGGCAGCTATGGGGGCGGCCTGTTTGGGCTGTGCCTGTATGGCGTGGCGGCGCTGTGGCTCCTTTGGAAAAAGCATCCCCGCCGGTGGCATGTACTGGCGCTGTGGGTTACATTTGCCGCCTTTTTTCTGTACAGCGTCAGCGCCCCGGGCAACCGGGTGCGGGCGGGCTACATTCAGTACCAGTCCAGCGCGGTCAAGGCGGTGTGTCAGGCGGTGTATTACGGTCTGGCGCAGATGGGCCAATACCTGCGCCTGCCGCTGCTTGGCGTTACAGTCATTGTATGGCCCTTCCTGTGGCAGGCCGCCAAAGACAGCGGCTGCGACTTTGCTCATCCCTGGCTGGTAACCGGGCTGATGGCGGCGCTGTACTGCACCCAGCTGACCCCGCCCCTGTACTCCATTGCCAGCATCGGCGACGGGCGGATTGTGAATACCTATTTCCTCAGCTTTGTGGCCATGTGGATGGTGTGGGTCTATTATATGACCGGTTTTGCCGCCCGCAGGCTGACCAGACTGGCTCCTTCTTCCCTGAAGGCCTTTGTGCTGGCCGGCGTGTGTCTGGCGGGAATGGGCTGTATGGCTTGCAAACCGGACCATACGCCCCTGTACGGCGTGCAGAACCTGAACGGTGCCCAGGCGGCCCTGTCCATCCTCAGCGGCGAGGCGGCCCGCTATGACGATGAAATGAAGCAGCGGGAAGCCCTGCTGAACGACGATACCCGGCCGGAGGTAACCCTGAAGCCTTTGACGGCGGTTCCGTCGGTCTTTATGGAGGATTTGCTTCAGCCTGGCGCGGTGTATGATGTGCGGCCCACGCTGATGCGGTACTATGGCAAAACGGCCATCTATATCGAAGGGGAGGTGGACGGCCAGTGAAAGCCCCCGCTATTCTGCACCGCAGGCTGCCCAATCAGGCGCTGGCGTGGCTGTGCGTGGCGCTGCTGCTGTTAAGCCTGACGCCGCTGTACGCCCTGTCCTTTTACAACCACGCCTGTTACGACGATTTTGGCTTTTCCATTCGCACTCACGATGCCTGGCGGGCTACCGGCAGCCTGTGGCAGACCATCCGGGCGGCGGCGGAAAATACCGCCATCATTCGGGGCACCTGGGAGGGCACATACACCACGTCCTTCATCAGCGCCCTGCAGCCCGCCCTGTTTGGTGAAAATCTGTACTGGGTTGCCACTGTGGTGCTGCTGACGTTTTTCCTGTTTGCGCTGTGGTTCTTTCTGCGGCAGGTGCTGGTGAAGGGGCTGGGGGTGGACAAGACCACCTTCTGGCTGGCGCTGTGCGCCGTTTCCTTTGTGATGATTCAGTTTGTGCCGGAATTGAGCGAGAGCTTTTTCTGGTTCAACGGCGGCGTGGCCTATACGCTGATGTGGTCGCTGATGCTGGTGCGCTACGGCGTTATGCTGTGCCATGCCCGGTCACAAAGGTCCGCCCGGCGGGCGGCGTGGTTTGTTTTGCTGCTGGCGCTGTCCCTGCTGATGGGCGGGGCCAAGTATTCCACCGTGCTGTTCAGCTGCTGCGTGGATGGGCTGATTGTGCTGTACGGGCTGGTTCGCGGGCGCAAGGGCCGGTGGGAAAGGCTGGCCGCGTTTGCCCTGATGCTGGGCGGGCTGGTGTTCAGCGCGCTGGCTCCCGGCAACGCGGTGCGGGCCGCCACGCTGCATGGCGGCATGAGCGCCCCCAAGGCCATTTTGCAGGCCCTGTATTTTGGCGTGGCGCTGATGGGCCACTGGTTTTCGCTGCCGCTGCTGGTGGTGTGGGCGCTGGTGGGCTGGCGGCTGTGGGACGCGCTGCGGGGATGCAGGCTGAAGTTTGCCCACCCTGTCTGGATTACCCTGCTGAGCGTGGGACTGTTCTGCGCCCAGCTGGCCCCTACGCTGTACACCGGCAACTATCTGGGGGACGGCCGCACGGTCAACACCTACTTTTACACCTTTGTGCTGCTCAGCTGTGCTTTGGCCTTGTACTGGCTGGGCTGGGGCCTGCGCCGCTGGGAAAAGCCGGGCTCCTGCCCCGCCATTCAAACGTCCCGCAAGGGCGGGCTGCGCTGGGGTACCCTGCTGGCGGCGCTGGCGCTGCTGGTGATTGGCTGCATCAGCTATAAGCCGGACGGCGCGGCGGATTACGGCCTGCGCAACCTGTCCGGCGGCAGCGCGCTCAGGTCGCTGCTGACCGGTCAGGCGGCCCGGTACGACCGGGCCATGGACCAGCGGGATGAGGAAATGAACGACCCGTCCCAGCCGGAGGCGGTATTGCGGCCGGTGGAGGATATTCCCGACGCGTTTATGGGGGACGCCGCCCAAAGCGATAATCCCAGCTACGTCAAGCAGCTGTACGCCGAGTACTACCAGAAGCTGCAAGTGACCCTTGCGGGAGAGGAGGAAAACCATGCTGCTGCAGAATAAAAACGCCCTCATTACCGGCACGGCCCGGGGCATTGGCGCGGCCATGCTGGAAACCTTCGCCCAGGAAGGCGCGAATGTGTGGGCCTTTGCCCGCCGGCAGGATTCGGCCTTTGAGGCGCGCTGCCGGGAACTGGCGGACCGGTACGGGGTGTGGATCAGGCCGGTTTACTGCGATGTGGCCATAACGGAGGAAATCAAGGCGGCCTTTAAGCAGGTAATGGCGGACAGGCAGCCCCTGCACATTCTGGTTAACAACGCCGTGATTATGGGCGAGGACCGCATGTTCCAGATGACCGCGGAAAGCGACATGCGCCGGATTTTTGACGTGAACTTCTTTGGCATGGTGGAGGTAAGCCGTCTGGCTACCCGCCTGATGGCCCGAAACCATGAAGGCGCTGTGGTGAACATCGCCAGCATCGCGGGTCTGGACGGGGACAGCCGGCTGGATTACTCCGCCTCCAAGGCAGCGGTGATTGCCGCCACCAAAAAGATGGCCCGTGAGCTGGTCAGCGTGGGCATCCGGGTTAACGCGGTAGCCCCCGGCTTTACCGATACCGACCTGGTGCGGGGTCTTAGCGACAAGGTGACCCGGCAGCAGCTGGACAACATTTTGATGCACCGCAAGGCCCGCCCGGAGGAAATTGCCAACGTGGCGGCCTTCCTGGCCAGCGACCGGGCCTCCTATGTAACGGGGCAGACCTGGCGCGTGGACGGCGGCATTTTATAACGCGACTTCCATCATACATAGAAAGGATGATTTACCCATGACCAATCTGGAAAAGTATGTGCAGGCGTTTGTAGACTCGCTGGAGGTGGCCGCCGGTCAGGTGGAGACGCTCAAATACGGCGAAAGCGACCAGTGGGACAGCGTAGGCCATATGAAGCTGATCGCCGCCCTGGAGGACGCTTTTGACATCATGGTGGATATGGACGATATCATCGACCTGAGCTCTTTTGAAAAGGGAAAGGAGATTCTTCGCAAGTATGATGTGGAGATTTAACCGTTTTGGCGACGCCATCGCCGTTAAGGACGAATACGGCGCGCAGCTCAGCTATGCCCAGCTGGCCAAGGAAAGCCGCTCCCTTTGCTCCGCCGCCGGGGGAAAGTGTTTGGTATTCAGCCTGTGTGAAAATACCCTGGGCAGCTTTTTGGGCTACGCGGGCTTTCTGGAAGGGGGCATTGTGCCCGCCATGCTCAGCGCCCATATCGACGCGGAACAACTGCGGGATTTATACAGCGTTTACCGCCCCGCCTACCTGTGGGCCCCCGACGGTTTTGTCTGGGACGACTGCGAAAGCGTGTACAGCCGCTTTGGTTATCAGCTGCTGAAAACGCCCTTTGGCGCGGAAACCGCCATCCATCAGGATCTGGCGCTGCTGCTGACCACCAGCGGCTCCACCGGCAGCCCCAAATTTGTCCGTCAAAGCCGCGATAATATTCGCGCCAATACGGACAGCATTGTGCAGTATCTGTCCCTGACGGCGGCTGAGCGGCCCATTACCACCCTGCCCATGCAGTACACCTATGGGCTCAGCATCATCAACACCCATCTGGATGTGGGCGCTGCCATCCTGCTGACGGACAAGGGCATTGCCCAGCGGGAGTTTTGGGACTTCTTCCGCCGGGAAGGAGCCACCAGCTTTGGCGGCGTTCCCTATACCTATGAAATGCTGGACCGTATGCGCTTTACCCGTATGGATTTGCCCACCCTGCGCACCATGACCCAGGCCGGCGGCAAACTGCAGCCGGAACTGCACCGGAAAATGGCCCAGTGGTGCCAGCAGACGGGCCGCCAGTTCATCGTGATGTACGGTCAGTGCGAGGCCACCGCCCGCATGGGCTACCTGCCCTGGGAACACAGCCTGGAAAAGTGCGGCAGCATGGGCGTTGCCATTCCCGGCGGCCGCTTTGAGCTGATCGACGCCGACGGCAGCCTGATTACCGCCCCCCATGTGACCGGCGAACTGCGGTATTACGGTCCCAACGTAACCATGGGCTACGCCCAGTGCGCTGCCGATCTGGCCAGGGGCGACGAGCGGGGGGGCGTTTTGGAAACCGGCGATATGGCGCAGGTGGACAAGGATGGGTATTATACCATCGTAGGCCGCAAAAAGCGTTTCCTGAAGCTGTTTGGCAACCGGGTTAACCTGGACGAGGTGGAGCGTATGCTGAAGGCCGCCTTCCCGGAGGGCGAATGCGCCTGCGGCGGCAAGGACGACCATCTGGTGATTTTTTCCACCCGTGAAAAGGATCTGCCCGCCATGCGCCAGTGGCTGTCCGAAAAAACAGGCCTGAACCAGAGCGGCTTTGCCACCCTGCATCTGGACGCCATTCCCAAAAACGACGCAGGTAAAACCCTGTACCGGGAGCTGGAAAAGTATGTTGTTTGACCCAAACGAATTGCCCAACCTGCCGGTCTACGACTGGGAGCGGGAACGCAAGCAGGCGTTTTTGAACGCGGAACTGGCGAAGCTGACGGCCTTTCACAGGCAGCACTGCCCGGAATACGCCCGCATAGCGGATGGCTGGGCCATGGACGGACTGCCCTTTCTGCCGGTGCGCCTGTTTAAGGAATACAGCCTGAAAAGCGTGCCCCAGGAAGCCCTGCACCGCACCATGACGTCCTCCGGCACAACGGGCCAGCAGGTCAGCCGCATTTTTCTGGACCGGGAAACCAGCGCCCTGCAAAGCCGGGTGCTCAGCCGCATTATGGCAGAGTTTCTGGGCAGGCAGCGCCTGCCCATGATTATTCTGGATACCAGCGCCGTTATCAAAAACCGGGCCATGTTCAGCGCCCGTGGAGCGGGTATTTTGGGCTTCAGCCTGTTTGGCCGGGACAAAATGTACGCTCTGGATGAAAATATGCAGCTGGATGTGAAAGGGCTGAAAGCCTTTCTGGACAAGCATCAGGGCGAGGACATTTTCCTGTTTGGCTTTACGTTTATGATTTGGCAGCATTTTTGCGCCCAGCTGCGCAAAACCGGGTATCATCCCGATTTGAGCCGGGGCGTGCTGGTGCATGGGGGCGGGTGGAAAAAGCTGGCGGACCAGCACATCACCACCCGGCAGTTTCAGCAGGAGCTTTTGCAGACCTGCGGCCTGACCCGGGTGCATAATTATTACGGCATGGTAGAGCAGACCGGCGCCGTTTATATGGAGTGCGAATGCGGCCATCTTCACGCGCCTGTGTGGTCGGATATCGCCATTCGCCGGGCCGGGGATTTTTCGCTGGCGGATGTGGGAGAAAAGGGGCTGGTGCAGGTAGCCAGCGTGCTGCCCCGCAGCTATCCGGGCCATATTCTGCTAACCGAGGACGAGGGCCGTATACTGGGCGAGGACGACTGCCCCTGCGGCCGCAAGGGCAGGTATTTTGAAATTCTGGGCCGCGTCAAGCAGGCGGAGATCAGGGGGTGCAGCGATACCTATGAGCAGAAATGAGCTTTGCGGGGGCGACTGGCAGGCCGCCCGGCCGCTGCCGGTGTTTGCCCCCCGGACGCTGGACTTTCTGGCGGATGTCAGCGCCCTGCTGCTGCGCAGCCCGGAGGCCAGAGCCTATCCGGATATTGTCACCTTCGCTTTCTTTTGCCGCGGCGCCCATTTGAAGCAGCTGCAGACGGCCTATGACGACGCGGACGAGCGAATGGGCCGGGGCATGGTTTTTCACATTGCCCCCAGCAATGTGCCCATTAATTTTGCCTATTCTCTGGTCGCTGGTCTTTTGGCGGGCAACGCCTGTGTGGTCAAGGCTTCCAGCCGGGATTTTGTCCAGACCCGTCTGGTGTGCGCCGCCATGAAGCGGTGTCTTGACGACGGACACAGCGCCATGGCCCCCTACGTGACCGTGCTTACCTACCCAAGGGAGGATCAGGCCCAGACGGAAAGCCTGAGCGCCGCCTGCGATGGCCGGGTCATTTGGGGAGGCGATGAAACCGTGCGTCGGGTGCGTCAGGCGGCGCTGCCGCAGCACGCGGTAGAGGTGGCCTTTGCCGACCGCTACAGTCTGCTGGTGATTCGCTCTCAGGCGGTTTTGGACATGGACGATGCGGCGCTGAAGCGCTTGGCTCAGGACTTCTTTAACGATACCTATCTGACCGACCAGAACGCCTGCACCGCGCCCCGGCTGCTTTACTGGCTTGGACAGGATGTAGCCGCCGCGCAGGACCGCTTCTGGCAGGCGGTGCACGCCTATGCCGCGTCCCGCTATACCATTGAGCCGGTGGTGGCGGTGGACAAGCTGACGGCGGCGTGCCGGGCCGCCATCGATTTGGGGGCCAGACAGCAGCCCATGCCGGACAACGTGGCGGTGCGGGTGCAGCTGCCCTCCCTGACGCCGGATGTGGATCAGTACCGCTGTCCGGGCGGCTTCTTTGCCGAATACGCAGCCCCCACTCTGGAGCCGCTGGCACAGGCGGTCAAGCGCAAATACCAGACCCTGTCCTGCATCGGCATGGACCCGGCCGGCCTGCGCCGTTTTGTGATGGAGAGGGGCCTTACGGGTGTTGACCGCATTGTGCCGGTGGGGCATACCCTGGACTTTGACCTGGTCTGGGACGGCTGCGACCTGATTCGCACTCTGTCCCGCCGCATTACCGCCAGATAACGAATCGAGGTGCCTTATGGCCAGACCGCTGCTTTCCTTTGTCATTCCCTGCTACCGCTCCGCCCATACCATCGGCGGCGTGGTGCGGGAGCTGACCGAAACCCTGCAAACCCGCGCCCGGGATTACGATTACGAGATCATTCTGGTCAACGACGGCAGCCCGGACGATACGGCCCGCGTCCTTCAGGAACTGTGCGGCCAGTATCCCGGCCTTGTGTTTGTGGATCTGTCCCGCAATTTTGGCCAGCACAGCGCGCTGATGGCGGGTTTTCATCAGGTAAGGGGCGATATTGTCATCTGCCTGGACGATGATGGGCAAACCCCGGCCAACGAATGCTTTTCGCTGATTGACAAGGTGGCGGAGGGCTACGACATTGTGTTTGCCGAATACGGCAAGCGGCAGTTCAGCGGCTTTCGTAACCTGGGCAGCCGTTTTAACGCCGCCTGCAACCACTTTTTCTTTGGCCAGCCCAAGGATTTGCAGGCCAACAGCTATTTTGCCTGCCAGCGCTTTGTGGTGGACAGCGCCCTGCGCTATCCCAACCCCTTTCCCTATGTGTCCGGGCTGCTGTTTCAAAGCGTCAGCCGCTACTGCAACGTACCGGTGCACCACCGGGCCCGGGCGGAGGGCCAAAGCGGCTATACCCTGAAAAAACTCATCAGCCTGTGGGCCAACGGGGTCACCGCCTTTTCCATCAAACCCCTGCGGCTGGCCAATTACATTGGCTGGGCCACGGCGGGCGCGGGCTTTATCTTCGCGCTGGTAACCATCATCCGCAAGCTGGTAAACCCCAATATGCAGGCCGGCTGGGCCAGCACCATTTCCGTTATGCTGCTGCTGGGCGGGGCCATTATTGGGCTGATGGGCATTGTGGGCGAATATATCGGTCGCATTTACCTGAGCATCAACCGGTACCCCCAGTTTGTGGTGCGGTCCGTCACCCATAGCGGCGACCGGCCAAAGAACGAGCCTGTGGAAAGCGAGGCGGTGCGGGATGAAAACCGTTCATGCGGACTGGGAGCGTAAAAACCTGGGGGTGGAGGCTTACGAAATCGCTCTGGAGCCGGACGATACGCCTCAGGCCCTTAGGCGGGAGGAGGAACGCATCCGGGCTCTGGGGGCGCGGTATGTGGCGCTGAAAATGCCGGTCAACTGCCCGCAGCTGCTGTTTGGCATGACTGAACTGGGCTATACCTTTGTGGAAACCGTCTTTCATGTGATGGTGCGCCGGGATAATTACCATATGCCGGATATCATCGCCCGGTTTGACCGGGGCCTTTCCGTGGTGCAGCGCCAAGAGCGGGCGGAGTGCCAGGCGGTGTACGACCACATTCGTCAGGGTGTTTTTATCAGCGACCGGGTGGCGGTGGACCCCGCCTTCGGCGTGGAAAAGGGCGGCAACCGCTACGCCAACTGGCTGGAAACCATGGTGCGGGGCGGCGCGTTTTTGTACGAGGTGCTGGCAGGGCAAAAGCCCATCGGCTTTTTTGTCATTCAGCGCAAGGACGCCGATACGGTGGACCCGGTGCTGATGGGCATGTACCACGCGGAAAACGACCGGGGCCTGGGCACCCTGCTGCACAAAAAAACCCTGGATACCTGCTTTACCCACCCCTGCAAAAGGCTGACCAGCACCGTGGTGTCCAACAACGCCAAAGTGCTGCGGGTGTATGTAAACGCCGGGGCGGAAATTACCGATATGCTGTATACCTATGTAAAGCACATGTAACCCCACCGGAGGTGAAACGATGCTGACCTATATTACCAACGAGTGTATGCCGCTGGAAAAAATGCTGGCCCGTGTGGAAAAACACGATCCCGGCCCGGGACGCGAGCTGGTAAAAAAGGCCTATGAGTTTGCCGAAAACGCCCACAAGGGCCAGGTGCGCAAAAGCGGCGAGCCTTACTTTATGCATCCCGCCTCCGTAGCCAGTATTCTGACGGACCTGATGCTGGACGCGCCCACCATTGCCGCGGGCTTTTTGCACGATACGGTGGAGGACTGCCCCGGCGTAACCCTGGACACCATCCGGCAGGAATTTGGGGACGAGGTGGCCCAGCTGGTGGACGGCGTTACCAAGCTGGACAAGCTGGACTTTACCAACCGGGAGGAGCAAAAGGCCGAAAGCCTGCGCAAGATGATTCTGGCCATGTCCAAGGACATCCGCGTGGTGGTGATCAAGCTGGCGGACCGGCTGCACAACATGCGCACCCTGCGCTTTCAGCCCGAGGACCGGCAAAAGGCCATCGCTCACGAAACCCTGGATATTTACGCCCCTCTGGCGCACCGGCTGGGCATTAACTCCATCAAATCCGAGCTGGAGGATTTGAGCTTTAAGTACATTGACCCGGAGGCGTTTCACGACATTGCCCAAAAGGTGGGCATGCGCCGGGTGGAGCGGGAAGAAAATATCCGCATGGTCATTACCGAGCTGAGCGAAAAGCTGGACGCCCAGCATATCCATTACGAAATGGACGGCAGGCCCAAGCACCTGTATTCCATTTATAAAAAAATGAAGCAGCAGGGCAAAACCTTCGACCAGATTTATGACCTGATCGCCGTGCGGGTGCTGGTGGATACGGTGCAGGACTGCTATACCGTGCTGGGCATTGTGCATACCCTGTGGAACCAGATTCCCGGCCGGTTTAAGGACTACATCAGCGTACCCAAGGGCAACATGTACCAGAGCCTGCACACCACGGTCATTGGCGGCAGGCGTATGCCCTTCCCCTTTGAAATTCAAATTCGCACCTGGGAAATGCACCGGGTGGCAGAATTTGGCGTGGCCGCGCACTGGCGCTACAAGGAGGGCGCGTCCGCCGGGGGCGATCTGGATAACAAGCTGTACTGGCTGCGCCAGATTTTGGACTGGCAGGGCGATACCCGGGACAGTCAGGAATTTATCGATTCCCTGAAAACCGACCTTTTCAGCGAGGAAGTGCTGCTGTTTACCCCCAAGGGCGATGTGGTGAGCATGCAGCGGGGAGCAACGCCCATCGACTTCGCGTACCGCATTCACTCCGGCGTGGGCAACCACTGCATAGGGGCCAAGGTGAACGGCCGCATTGTGCCGCTGGAAACCGAGCTGCAAACCGGCGACCGGGTGGAGATTATTACCTCCTCCGCGTCCAAGGGTCCCAGCACCGACTGGCTGCGGGTGGTCAAAACCCAGCAGGCCAAGGCCAAAATCCGCCAGTTCCTGAAGCGGGAAATGCGGGGCGAAAACGTGGCCAAGGGCAAGGACATGCTGGACCATGAGGCCAAACGCCGGGGAACCAGTCTGGCCAGCCTGACCAAGCCGGAATATTACGAGCCCATTTTGAAGCGCTACGCCTTCAGCGACCTGGACGATATTTACGGCGCGGTGGGCTATGGCGGCATTGCCAGCGCGTATGTGATCAGCCGCCTGATGGAGGAGCAGCGCAAGACCGAGGCTCCCGCCCTGCCCAAGGTGAACGAGGTGGCCGACGCGCAGGCCCATGTGGGCAAGCCGACCCACGGCATCTATGTAAAGGGCGAAAGCGGCATGCTGGTGCGCTTTGCCCACTGCTGCAACCCGGTGCCCGGCGATGAAATTGTGGGCTATATTACCCGGGGCCGCGGCGTAACCGTGCATAAGGCGGACTGCACCAACATGGTTAACGCCGAACCGGAAAGGCTGGTGGAGGTCAGCTGGGCCAACGACGCGGGCGTCAGCGAGTTTAACGCCTCCATCAACATCATCGCTTACGACCATGTAAGCCTGCTGGGCGAGCTGGCCATGTGCATCGGCAATATGGACGTGCCCATTGTGGCCGTGTCCGCCAAGCGGGATGAAAAGCGCAAAACCTGCAACATTACCATGGTCATTCAGGTCAAGAGCCGTGAGCAGGTGGACCGGGTGTTTATTCAATTGCGCAAGCGCAGCGACATTATCGAAGTGTACCGCGGATCTACCTGATCCGGGAAGGGAGGCCCCTATGCGGGCGGTTGTACAGCGGGTAACCCAGGCCAGCGTCAGCGTGGCGGGAGAGGTCAGGGGGCGGATTGCCCAGGGCTTTATGGTACTGATTGGCGTGCAGGATGGCGATACCCAGGAGGATTTGCGCTATATCGCGGAGAAAGTGCCCAACCTGCGGGTATTTGAGGATGAAAACGGCAAAATGAACCGCTCCCTGATAGATATTGGCGGCGAAATTTTGGCGGTAAGCCAGTTTACCCTGCTGGGAGACGCCCGGGGAGGGCGCAGGCCCAGCTTTATCGCCGCCGCCCGGCCGGAAACTGCCGATCCCCTGTACGAAAAACTGGTGGCCGGCTGGCGCGGCCGTGGCATACGGGTGGATACGGGCGTATTTGGCGCGGATATGCAGGTAAGCCTGGTGAACGACGGCCCCGTGACCATTTTGCTGGATTCCCGGAAACTGTTTTAGAAAAGAAGGACGTTTTATGCCAAAGTTGCAAGTTCAGTGCATCCCTGTAGGCAGTTTTCAAAGCAACTGCTATCTGGTGGAAAATACGGAAAACGGTCAATGTCTGGTGGTGGACCCGGGCGCGGAGGAAGGGCGCATTTTATCCGCTCTGGAGGGCCGCAGCCCTGTCGCCGTGCTGCTGACCCACGGCCATTGCGACCATATCGGCGCGGTGGACGCAGTGTGTGAAAAATATGGCGTTCCGCTGTATGTGCATCAGGCGGACGCGCACCGGCTGGGAGACGCTCAGGAAAACCTGTCCATTCCCTTTGGCTTTGAGGTGGTGGTGCACACCCGGCCCAGCGTGCTGCTGCAGGGGGGCGAAAATCTGGAGCTGGCAGGCATTCCCCTGCAGGTGCTGCATACTCCCGGCCACAGCGAGGGCAGCGTGTGCTATCTGCTGCCGGAGGGACAGGGCATTTTGACAGGCGACACCCTGTTTGCCCATGGCTATGGACGCACGGATTTCCCCGATGGCAGCTTTATGAAGCTGAAACAGTCCCTGCGCACCCTGTTTCACCTGCACCCCAAAATGACGGTTTATCCGGGCCATGACGAAACGGGCGTGGTAGGCACCGATGTGGAGGCGGCCCAATGATGGAAGCGCTGCGCATTGCCCTGCACACCCCGCAGGCCGGTTTTGCCAACGAGTTTTGCGACGTGCTGAAGCTGTTTTACCGGGTGGAGGCTTTTGTGGTCAATCCGGAAACGGGCGGGGATTGGGAACCCCTGGTTCATACCTATGTCGAGCAAGACGGCGTCGCCACGTCCGGGTTTGCCTTTCGCGGGCAGAGCCTCAGCCGTCAGGCCTCTCTGCCGGACTCGGGGGACGACCCGCAGCATCGGGCCATTGTGGAAAAGCGTGTGCGCAAGCGGCTGTGCAAATTATCCCTGTATGAACTGCTGAAGCAGCTGACCGGCGTGCAGCCCCCCTGGGGTTCCCTGACCGGCATACGGCCTACCCGGCTGCTGTACGAGCAGCTGGCCCAGGGCTGCATCCTGGAAGTAGGTCAGGCCAATGTGCAGCGCATTTTTGACGTAACCCCCGAAAAAGCGGACTTGCTGCGCCGCATCGTGATTGAACAGCAAAAGTTGCCCGCCCCCAATGTGGGCGAGGCGGATGTGTACATTTCCATCCCCTTCTGCCGCACCCGCTGCGCGTACTGCTCCTTTCCCGGCGAGGCCGTGGGCAAGGGCAAAATGATCGCGCCCTATTTGCAGGCGCTGCTTTGGGAAATGCGGCAGGGAGCCGTTCTGCTGAAGCGCTGCGGTCTTAAGCTTCGGGCGCTGTATGTGGGCGGCGGCACGCCGTCCGCGCTGAATGAAAGCGACTTTGCCCGCCTGATGGACGAAGCCATGGCCCTGTTCCCGGGCGCTGTGGAATACACGGTGGAGGCGGGACGGCCCGACACCATTACCCGGGGCAAGCTGGAAACGCTGAAACGGCTGCGCATCGGGCGAATCAGCATCAACCCGCAGACCATGAACGACCGGACTCTGCGGCTGATTGGGCGTGACCATACCGCCGCCCAGGCGGAGGAAGCCTTTCTGTTGGCCCGGGAAATGGGCTTTGACGATATCAACATGGACGTTATCGCCGGACTGCCCGGCGAAACGGCTCGGGATTTTGCCTATACCATGGAACGCATCCGCGCCCTGATGCCCGACAGCCTGACGGTGCATACCCTGGCGATTAAACGGTCCAGCCGGTTGAATCTGGAAAAAACGCCCCTGCCGGATGGCCAGGCTGCCGCCGACATGGTGCGGCTGGGCGAGCAGACCGCCGCCGACCTGGGTCTTGCGCCCTATTACCTGTACCGGCAGAAATATATGGCTGGACAGCAGCAGAATGTGGGATATGCCCGTCCCGGCAAGGCCTGTTTGTATAACGTGGACATCATGGAGGAAAACACCTCCATTCTGGCCATGGGCGCGGGAGCCATCAGCAAGCGGGTGTTCCCCGACCGGGAATTGCGCATCGAGCGCGCCCCCAATGTGACCAATGTGCAGGTTTATATCGACCGCGTGCAGGAAATGGCGCGGCGTAAGGAAATCTTGTTTACTACAGAGGAGGGCAAGCCATGAAGTATCTGGTTGCTTTGGATCAGGGCACCACATCCAGCCGGGCCATCGTGTTTGACCAGAATGGCCGTACTCTGGCGGCGCACGCCATTGAGTTTAAGCAGCACTACCCCCAGCCCGGCTGGGTGGAGCATGACCCGGACGATATTCTGAACACCCAGGTGGCCGCCTTGCAAAAGGCGGTGGAGGTAAGCGGCGTAAACGTGGCGGATATTGCCGCCGTTGGCATTACCAATCAGCGGGAAACCACCCTGCTGTGGGAAAAAGCCACCGGACGCTGCGTGCATAACGCCATTGTGTGGCAGTGCCGCCGCACCGCGCCTTATGTGGAACGCCTTGTGCGGGACGGATGTGCCGGTATGATTCGGGAAAAGACAGGACTGGTGCCGGACGCCTATTTTAGCGGCACCAAGCTGGCGTATCTGCTGGATACCCTGAACCTGCATGAGCAGGCGGAGCGGGGCGAACTGTGCTTTGGCACGGTGGACAGCTTTTTGGCCTGGCATCTGGTGGAGGGGCGGCCTCATGTAACGGACGCGACCAACGCGGGCCGCACCATGCTGTTTAACCTGCATACCCAGCAATGGGACGACGACCTGCTGCGAATGCTGCACATTCCCCGCAGTGTGCTGCCATCAGTGGTGGACAGCGCGCAGGTAATCGGCCAGCTCAGGCCGGAAATTCTGGGGCGGCCCATTCCCGTGGCCGCCATGGCGGGGGACCAGCATGCGTCCCTGTTTGGGCAGGCCTGCTTTGAGCCGGGCATGGTGAAAAACACCTACGGCACCGGCTGCTTTATGCTGATGAATACGGGCGATACCCCGGTGCAAAGCCAGAACGGGCTGCTGACCACCATGGCCTGGCGGCTGGGCGGCAAGCCCACCTACGCCCTGGAGGGCAGCGTGTTTATGGGCGGCGCGACCGTGCAGTGGCTGCGGGATGAAATGCACATGATTGATTCCGCAGCGGAAAGCGAACAGCTGGCGGAAAGCGTACCCGATACCGCCGGGGTGTTTCTGGTGCCTGCCTTTACCGGTCTGGGCGCGCCCTATTGGGATATGTACAGCCGGGGCACCATTGTGGGCATGACCCGGGGCACCAACCGGGCCCATATTGTGCGGGCGGCGCTGGAGGCCATCTGCTACCAGAGCTGCGACCTGCTCAGCGCCATGACGGCGGATAACGGCGGACAAAAGCCCAGGCAGATGAATGTGGACGGCGGGGCCAGCGCCAACAGCTTTATGATGCAGTATCAGGCGGATATTATGGATGTGCCGGTGGTGCGGCCTGTGGTGCTGGAAACCACGGCGCTGGGCGCGGCCCTGCTGGCGGGCATTGGCGTGGGGCTGTACGCCAGCAAGGAGGAAGCCGCCTCCATGGTGAAACCGGATTTGATTTTTCAGCCCAGAATGGACGCGTATAACCGGGAACTGGCCCTGTACGGCTGGCATAGAGCCGTGGAGCGCAGCCGGGGCTGGGTGGAGGAAACGAAATGAATATTTGCATTCGTGCCTACACGCCGTAGGATTGTGAGGCGGCCTGCCTGATCGGGAATCAGGTGGTGCGGGACGGGGTGGCTTTTCCTCAGATGGAGGAACTGCCGCCACGGAAGGCGACGCCTTTTTTCAGGGGCAGACCTATACGGGCGTCGCTCAGGATCAGGACAGCGGACAGGTGGTGGGGCTGTACATTCTGCACCCCAATAATGTGGGTCGCTGCGGCCATATCGCCAACGCCAGCTATGCGGTGCGGCGGGATATCCGGGGCGAACATATTGGCGAAAAGCTGGTGAAGGACTGTCTGGAAAAGGCCCGGGAATATGGCTTCCGCCTCATGCAGTTTAACGCGGTGGTAGCGTCCAACACGCATGCGCTGCATCTGTATCAGCGGCTGGGCTTTGTGCGGCTGGGAACCATTCCCGGCGGCTTTCATATACCGGACGGAAGCTGCGAGGATATTATTGTGCATTATAAGCAGCTGTAAGGCGCATCCTACCCGTGAGGTGAGGAAACATGCTGCCGGAAATGGAAATGCTGCAATATGTGTACAAAACGGCGGATATGGGCTGCGAAGGCATTGACGCGGTGGAAAGCCACGCGGAAGAAAAGCTGCTGAAGGAACTGAAGCGGGAGCGGGCGGAGTACGAGCATATCCGCGGCCAGGCGGACCAGCTGATTCGCCGCCGGGGCGACATGCCCGGCGGAACCGGCCCCATGGCCAAGCTGTCCGCGGACCTGATGAGCGCCATTCAGATGTCCATGGACGATTCCCGGGGAAAAATCGCCGAGATGATGATTCAGGGCACGACCATGGGCATTGTCAAAACCATTCGCCATCTGCGGGATTACGATGGTCAGGACGATGAACCCCGCGCCCTGGGCCAGCGCCTGCTGGATACCCAGGAAAGCAATGTGGAAAAAATGAAAGCCTATCTGTAGATGGGATGAAAAAAAGCGGTTTGGTTTTCCAGGCAGAGAAAACCAAACCGCTTTTTGGGTGAATACGTTTTTGCCCAACCAAACAAATACTTTGCCCCACGGCGAACGCAAGGCATTTGGGTTTTCCGTGTCCGGAAAACCCAAATGTTCTGCGCCAAACAAGCTAAGCCCAGCCCCCGCGAAGCGGTCCCGGGGTGCAGGGTCACTGCCCCTGCTAAAGGAGCCATAGACGCTTGAGGGCGACGAAGCACGCGACGTAGAAGGAAAAATCATCCCGGGGATAACGGGATTGCAGATTGGAACGAATGGCGGTTAGCTCCGATAGACTGGCGGCGGTCAGCGCGTCCTCCTGAAAAGCGCCAGGCATCAGCCGGTGGGCCGCCTGGGGGAATAGACGGTAAAACGCGGACAGATAATCCGCCAGCACATCGGGCGCATCCGTCCCTTCAAAGGTGCCGTTCCAGCGGTCGGCGGCCTGAATGGCGCTTTGCAGACCGCCGTCCTGCTCAAGCAGACCCATGGCCACCTCCTGCTTGGGATGGCGGCTTTGAATGGGGTAAAGCAAACGCAGCGGATGGGACGTATCCAGCCGCAGCATGGCTAAATCGCATAGCCTGGAAAGCTGCTCGTCAGAGAAAATTTTGAACAGCTGACCGCCGTTTCCGGCGATACATAGCTCCATCCGCCGTGGAAGGAGGGGGGATAACGCCTTGTCCCGGTGCGCCCGCTGGAGCATTTCGCCCGCTAAGGTCAAAAGAAAACCCAGCTCAAAGAGCAGCAGACTTTCCACATAGGTAATGCGGCCGTCAGCCCGGGCCTGCGCCATGCACCGGCGAATGTCCGGTGCGTGTACGGCAAACAAATCGTCCAGCAAGAGCATGCATTTGTGCCGCCCCCGCTGGGTCGCGCCTTCCCGTTTGTAAAGCTGGGTCAGCTGCAAAACCGAATCCCGCAGGCCATCCAGATCGAAGTCCTGCTCCATCTCCCGGGGATGGCGGTCCATCAGGGAATCAAAAAGCATTTGCCGGCAGCCCAGCAGCAGGGAGCATTCCATGCTGGCGTGAGAGGCGTTGTTCAGCCATAGACTCAGGTCCGCCGTACCGCCGCCGATATCCAGATTCAGATAACCGGCTTGCGCGTTTACCTCGCTGCGGCTGCGGAAATACCGCCCGTCCGCTTGGTTCTCCGTGGCGTATAGCACCGGGGGGATGCCGGTCGTCAGTGGCAGGCCGGTTTCCTCGGCCAGTTCCCGCGAAAGCCCCCGCACCATGTCCAAATAGGCTTCCCGCTTGGGCAGGGGCATGGCGTTGGGCATGGAAACCCGGTAGGACGCGCTGTACGACCCCGCCAGCCGGGTGGATAGCAGCGCCTGCAGCATCACCTGCTTCAAAAAGAGCCGCAGGCATTTGCGGGCGTACTCCTCCTGCCCCCATTTCAGATCGTAATAAAGGGAATCCGCCTGCTTGTCCATCAGCTCGCCGGTGCTTTGCGGGTAGTAGATGTGGCCGTCCCGCAAAACACCCGTCCAGTGATCCGGCTGATCGGTAAACATGTCCATGACGCTGTAATAGGTGGGATGGTCTTGCAGGGCCCAGGCGGGCAAAAAAGCCTCCTGCAGGGGCATGGGATGGGGGGACGCGAGCAGCTGCCGGTGCAGCCCGGCGGGCAGCAGGGCGGGCTGCACCCGTTCCCCCTGACGCAGCATCACCGTGGTGGAGATGCTGCCAAAATCAATGGCGATGGCGCAGGGTTCCTCCCGCTTCAGCACCTGACGGGGAATATCGTTGACCAGAGCGCCCATGGAAAGCGCGCCCCGCCGCAGGGCCACATAAGCGGGAAAGCGGGACACACAGGCGGTTTGCCAGCTAAGGCCGTCCCGGGCGTATAGCCGCCCCTGTACCCAGCCCTGCTCATCCAGCGCCCAGGCGTCCAGCTGAGAGGAATGGGCCGTAAAGACATAATAGCTTTTCCACAGACCGGCCGTCAGGCGTACATTGGGCCAGACGGTTACCTGGGGCAAATCGTCTATCACCACGGCATTGCCGGATTGAAACTGGCTGGAAAGGCGGTAGGCGTGCTCAAAGGTAATGGCGCTGGATAGAGCCGCTCCCTGACCGGGTGTGCGGCGGGTCAGGGTAAAACGGGCCGTAACGGCGTTTTGACCGGCGTCGTACACATAGTCCAGCCCTTGCAGCACCGGGGCGTATAAATCATCGGCCTCGGCGCAGGCGGCCAGACAGGCGCACAGCCGGGGCGAAAGGGGCGGCAGGGCATAGCAGGGCTCCCCCATACCGGCTACCGGAATGTTGCCGCCGTCCAGACAGGGCGCGTGAGTCAAAGTCATGCAGTCGGAAAAGGGCGCGGCGGCCGCTTCCGCGTCCGTCAGCCCCAAAGCGTCTGAAAACAGGGAAACAAGGGTGGAGGGACAGTCCTCCATGGGATAGCGCAGCAGGGTTTGCACAGCGGCGGGCGTGGGAAGCTGGTCCAGCTGGCGGGCCCATTCAGCCAGACAATCCGCCCCTTGAGGCCATGCGCCGGCAGCATCCGCCAGCTGCCGGGATAAAAGGGGCAGCTTCCGGCTGGCGGCTTTGCGCCATTCCGGGTCGTGCTTTTCCAGCAGGTCCAGTTCCCTTTGCAGGGCGGGCAGCACAGCCGGGTCGGAAATATCCGGTTCCAGCAGACAAACGGGCGACTGCACGGCAAAGGGTTGACCATGGAAAGAATAAACCTGGCAGGCCGCTGCTCCGGACTCAGGCGGCTGGCTGCCCATCAGGCTGTGCAGCAGCGGATTGCCATCCATGGACAGCTGGGCGGGATCCAGCGTTTGGGCCTGTACATCCAGACGGCCCTCCGTGGTATAGACGGCCAGCAGCAGGGTGCGCAGCTCCTGACGGGCGCTGCCGGAATCCAGCGCTTGCAGCCAGGGACGGCGGGCCGCCTGAATATCGCCAATCAACCGGTCCAGCAGGGCGCACAGGCCCGCGTCCGGGTCGTACAGCGGGCTTCCCAGAGCGGCCTGTTCGTTCATTTGCTTCAGGACTTCTAAACGGTGGGTCAGGCACAGGGCGTCCCGCCGGTTCAGGTAAGCGCAGGGGTCCAGCCAGCGGCAGGCGCTGCGGTCGTACCAGCGCGCCTGGGGCGGCAGCAGCCGGGTCAAAGGCCCGGGGTCCGCCGCGGGAACCAGAATCATCTCATGGGACAGCAGGGCGATGGGCTGGACGTCGCTTTCGGTGGCCTGGGGCATGCGCAGGGTAAAAACCCACAGCCCCTCCGGGGCGCGGCGCGGGGACAGCGCGTCTGTGACCGCCTGGCAAAAGGCGGTGTCCGGATCGCTTAAACAGCGCAGTTCCAGCAGGGGACGATCCTTGTCCGGCCAAAGATCCCATAACAGCAGCAGACACAGCAGCGCCCGGTAATCCGTCATTTGCTGGTGGGACGCGGCTTCCTGAGGGCTTAGTCGGCTCAAGCGGCGCAGCTGCTGCTCCGCCGCCAGCACATCCGGGATGGAAAAGCCTACGTCCTGGCCGGAGGTTTTCATGTACCGGGCCAGGTTTTCCAGCCATTCGCCGGGGTGCTGGTTGTGGTCGCACACCAGACCCTGCCGGCTGTGGTAGCCGGTGTGAAACCCGTCGTTCAAAGGGGGCAAAAAGGTCAGATAGGCGGTTTGATCCTGTGGATTGATTGCTTTGGCCATTCGGACGCAGCCTCCTTTTTTACGGATTTTCCATCACCACATTCATCAAAGTGGATACAAAAGCGCTGAACGCGCCGTCAATCTGGTCGCCGGTATAGCCCTCGCCGCCGCCAAGACCGCGAATAACCCAGCCGATATCCCGGCTGTCCCGCAGGGGACCGGCCACCAACTGGTGCAAACGGCGCTGCAGCTGCTCGCAGGCCTGCTGATCCGCGCAGCCGCCGTCCAACAGCCTGGACAGAATATCCAGCGATTCCCGCTGAAAAAGACCGTCAGAGGGGCCGACCAAATCCGGATGCAGACTGGTCAGCACCTGACGCAGCCATTGAGCGTACAGGGCAAAAAAGCGGTACAGGGAATCCAGCCGCCGTTCCCCCAGGGCGCGCTGCCTGGCGCTGAACGGCGCGGAAAAATAGGGCGCGCAGTAGTTAACCCGCAGGCAGCTTCGTTTGGCGGCGGTTACGCCGCCGTGCAGGGTGGGGTAGCATTCGGTCAGATACACCACGGCGGCCTTCAGCATGGCCCCGTAGCGGTCCCGGTAAAACAGCGCGTCCTGGTCAAAGCAGGCCCAGCTTAGCTGCGGGGTGTGCCACTGGTAGTAATAACAGTCCCGGTTATGCCGGTCCGCCCCGTGAAACCCTGTGGACAAAAAGTGAACGGCGCAGCGGGCGGCCAGCCATTCCAGAAGGTGAGCGTCGTTTTCCTGCGCCTGGGAGCCGGTGGCGTACAGATGGGTAGGCATAAAAAATTCCGGCGGCAGGCCCAGCAGGTACACCGCGTCGTAAATGCCATCCTGGCCGCCGCTGCCAATCATGCCGTCCATGCCGTAGTATTGCAGGGCCGTGCGGGCCTTGTCCAAAAACGTGTCGCTGCTGACGGCGATTTCGCGGCTTTCGTCCACGTCGGCCCTGGGCACGCTGTAATAGGGCAGCATCAGCAGCCCGCCCAGGGTGAACAGATCCCCGGAAAAACGGCTGCGCAAATATTTGGAAATGGCGGGAATGCCGCTGGCCCCGGTGCCGCCAAAAATGCTGCCGCACAGCAGCACGCGCACCTCCCGCCCATTTTGCATATCCGCCTCCATGCGGTCCAGCATGGCGTTCAATTCATCCGGCTGGCCGCTTTGGCGGCGCTTTTCCAGCGAGGACAGCAAATCCGCGAAGAACAGAACCCCCAGGTCCGGATGGCCGCGAAAACCCTCGCTGTATTCCAGCCGGGCTTCCGCAGGGGTAAACAGGGTACGGGCCAGCAAACGGTCCCGGCTGTGGTTCTGCGCCATTTTTTCCACGGAGGCGGCCCGGCGGCTCAGGTTCATGTCCCATTGCCGCACGTTTACAGCGGTGTGAAAGCAGCGATGCGGCGGCGCGCCCGTTTCCAGGGCTTCCCGCACATTCTGGTAGCATTCGGCGGCCCGCTTGGCCCGGGTGGTGTTGCCGCAGGAAGCGTCCACATCCACCGACAGCATATCCAGATGGGAGACGCCGCCAAAAACGTCGGCGCAGGCGGCGTACACAAGGCTTTCCAGAATTTTGTTGCCGGTTCCGCCAACGGCAATTACATAACAGCCCATAGGCAGTCTCCTTTACAGGCGCTTAAAAAAACCGTGCCTGCCGCTGATGGCCGCCGGGGCGGCCAGCCGAAAGACCAGCCACGCGGCCAGCAGGTGCAGCGGGTAAGGCAAAAAATAGGTGAGAACATCCCATAGCCCCCGGTCTCCAATAAAACGAACGCCCGCCAGCCAGACCAGAGCGGCCATCAGGCCGTTGATTCCCGCCAGCAGGATCATGCGCAGCCGGTAGGAGCGAATGGCCCTGCCGGTTTGGCTGGCAGCTCCCACAGCGCTGCTGAAACGCGCGCGCCAGCCCAGCTGAACCAGCAGTGTAAGCCCCCAGACCAGCAGGGCGCAGCCCGTTGTAAACGCCAGCCAGACCCGCTCCCGGGCCACCAGCGCTACACGGAAGGCCTGTCCCCCCAGGCCTTCCGGCACGGCGCAGAGCTGGGCCGTTTGCGTAAGAGAAGGCAGCAGCTTTTCCAGCCCCGGACAAAGAGAAAGAAGGTTTGCGGCCACATTGGGCGCGGTGCCCGCCAGCCGGCAGGGGTAAAGGAACCATACAGCGGCTGCCAGCCACAAAAGGGGCAGGGCAAAGGCAAGCAGGTAGCACAGCAGGCATTTGCAACGGTTGCTGTAGCGAATCAAAAAAGACAGCCCCCTTATTGCGGGTCGTTGGTTACAAAAACATCAAACACATAGCGCAGGAAAGGACTTTCCTCCTGGGAGGCGGCCTGCTGTATCTGCTCCAGCAGACCCTTCAGCCCCGGGGCGTTCATCAGCGGGGGAATATCGGGCACGGATTCGCCGTGGTACAGGCGGTCCGTAGCGGCGCCCCAGGCGTGCTGGAATTGGCGGGGCACCGTGGAGCTGCCCTGCTCGTACCGGTGAATCAACCGGCTGAAATTGACCCAGACCGACCGTTGCTCGTTGGTAAAGCTGGCGTTCAGGCGGCTGACCCAATCCGGCGTTTGCCATTCCACCTGTTCGGCGGCATAATCCGCCTTCAGGCACAGCCGGTAGTAGCCGGGGCTTAGCTGGTCCGCGTTCGCTGTCAGGGCGATTTGCAGCGTATGTCCGTCGGAAGCCGCGTTTTGAATCCCAAAGGCGGCGGTGGAAAGGCCTTGCTGGCGGGTAAACAGGTACAGCTTGTCCCGCAGGGCGATGGACTGGGCCCCGTCGGGAATTTGCGTTCCGCTGGGAACCGCCTGGGTCAGGGTCAAAGCGTCCTGCACGGTAACGGTCAGGTTGGACAGACGGCTGAAGTCGGCGTTTACCCCCTGGGACAGGGCCTCCAGCGGCACGGTCAGGGTCAGGGTGGAGGTTCCCTTCTGGGGAATGGATACGGTTTGCAGGCTGCCGCTTCGGGTAACGCCGCCCCGGTCCGTCTGAACCGCCGCTCCATCGGTATGCTGGGTGTAGTAGCCCATACCGGGCCGCTGAATGCAGGTATATTCCCACTGGAAGCCAAAGGGCTGCTGGGTTACGGTCTGCCCGTTCAGGGTATAAACCAGTTCGCCCTTCTGGGGGCCACGAAGCTCCTGCAAGGCGGGCGCGGCGGCCATTTGGGCGTTGAGCCGGTCCGTAAAGGCCTGCACCTGCTGCGGCTGGCCGATTACCAGCGTCAGCAGGGTACGGGGCATGGGCATAGCGGCGACAGGCTGATGCAGGTTGCCATCGTATTTCAGCTGGCCCCAGATCAGGGGTTCGGCCAAATCCACCGTGGCAAAGCTGCTGACCTGCCCCAGATAGTCCAGGGTAAAGGCGTATAGGCCCACGCAGCCATTCGCGTCAAACACCCGCTGAAACAGGTCCCGCAGCAGGGGAACGGTTTGACCGGAACGGTCCATCTCCGTCAGGCGGCGAATGGAAGCCGGGTCGCAGGTAATGACGGACAGACGGCTCAGGTCGATATTTTCCAGCGCGTACAGCAGGGGATAATCCGTATCATTTTGCAGCGCGGTCAGGGCAGGGTCGCTTCCAGCCTGAATGGCGGCGATCTGTTCATCCAGCGCGGCGGCCATGGTTTCCGCCAGAGAGGGATTTTCCAGCAGAGAAACGTCCACCCCGTTTACAATCCCTTTCATCAGGGGCGAGGCAAGGGCGTACAGGCTGTCGTCCATCCGTTCCCCGGAAAAGGAGGAAAACACCGTGGGCATGGGATCAATGGCCAAAGTGAGCATATCCCGCCGCACGGAAGCGTTGGCGGGCAGACCCTGCGCCGTCAGGTATGCGTCCGGCAGGCGTTCGTTCCCATAGCGCAAAAGCCGCACCCGGGCTTCCTCCGCCGACGCGAGCATACAGCGCAGCAGGGTTTCGTACCAGCCCACCGTATTTTCAAACCGGTAATGAAAGCCGCCCTCCCGGTATTTTCGGCTGGAATGGGGGTACAGACTATCCCCGCAGGTATTGATTCCGCCCATGGTCTGGCTGGCGTCCAGCCATATATCCACCTGGGTGGACGGGTTTTGCGCCGCCGTCTGTTCCGTTGGCCGCGGTTCCTCCTGATAGGGAATAGGTTCCAGCAGGCGCAGGTCCGGCAGGACGTCCGCGCCGGCGCAGCCGGTCAGCAGCAGGCAGCAAAGCAGCAGCAGCGCCAGAAGCCTACGCATGGTTACTCCTCCGATTCATCCTTCCGCCGGGCGCGGGCCAGTGCCTGCGCATAGGCGGGACTATGGCGGTACATGTTTTCATACAGCCGCAGGTAGGCGGAAAAACGCTTGTCCGCGTCAAATTCAGCGGCCCGGGCGCGGCAGGCGGACGCGTCCATGGGGGCGGCGCACAGGCGGCGCACGCCGTCCGCCAGGGCGGCGATATCGCCCAGGGGAACCACCTCGCCCACCTGATCGGTGACAATTTCCGGCAGGGCCGTAGCGTCATAGCAAAGCACCTGCGTGCCGCAGGCCAGGGCTTCCAGCAGGGTCATGCCCATGGTTTCCTCATGGCTGGCGGATACATACACGTCCGCGGCGGTGTACAGGGCGCACAAATCCCGCAGGTTGCCGGTGCGCTTCAGTCCCAGCACCGTGTTTTTGGGCAGGGAGGCGATCTGGTATTCATCCAGACCCACGGCAGCCACGCAATAATCCGGCCCCAGCGCCCTGGATAAATCAATCAGATCGTCCAGTCCCTTACGCTCGTCCCACACGGCGGCGGCGCTCAGCACCAGCTTGCGCCCGCCGGTCTGCTCCAGACCGTAGTAACGCACGATATCCCGCATAAAGGCCTCGTCCTGACAGGGCTGAAAGGCAGCGGTATCCAACCCGTTGGGCAGGGTGTAAACAGGGTAGTCTTTCAAAAAGGACTGCAGCACCTGATCCCGCAGCCAGTCGCTGGGGGTGACCAGCACCATATGGGGAAGCCCGGTAAACAGGTCGCGTTTATCCCGCCAGTTGCGGGCGCTTTGGTCCAAAAACCAGCTGGCGGGATAACTGCCCCGCCGGGGACAGCCGCCGCAGCCATCCTGCCAACGGTCGCAGCCCAGAGCCGTCTGCCGCGCCCGGCGGCGCCTGCCGTCCAGAGGCTGAGCGCCCTGGGCCATGGTGTAGTAGGCGCAATGGCCGGTAAACGCCCAGCAGTCGTGCAGCGTCCATACCACGGGCAGATCGTGGCTTTTCAGGTAGGCAAACAGGGTGGGCAGGTGCAGGTAATAGCCGTGCAGGTTATGCAGATGCACCAGATCCGGCTGGTACAATTCCAGCTGGCGAACCAGCTTTTGGGTGGCGTGGCGGCTGAAGAAGCCGGAGCGGTCCGTCAGCCGGGACAGGGCCAGATGGGTGGCCAGGCTGATTTTGCCGCCGATTTTATAGCTGGCAATATCGGTTGGGGCCGTATCCCGGGAATAGCACAGCAGCGCCTTGTGTCCGGCCTGACCGGCCATTCGGCAAAGCTGGACCGCGATGCGGCCGGTGCTTAAGGAAGCCACCACATTGATTTGGGCAATGCGCATAGAACAGGAGAATCCTTTCGTTCAGGCGTGCAGGGCGGCGTGAATATCCGCCTCCAAAGCGGTAAGCAGCGCCTCGGCCCCGGCAGAATCGTCCGCCTGGGCGGACAGGTAAATCTTCACCTTGGGTTCAGTGCCGGAGGGGCGCACAATGGCCTTAACCGGCCCGGCTACAAAGGCAAGCACGTTGCTGGCGGGCAGACCGTCCAGCCCGGTCAGGTAGTCCCTTACCTCCGTTACCGCGTGGCCCGCCAGTTCGCGGATGGGCTGCCGGCGCAGCCGCGCCATGGTGGCGTTCATCTGCTGCATGGGCAATGCCCCGGCAATGTCAAAATTCATCAGGCGGGTGCCCAGATAGCCATAGTGGCGGTACAGCTCCTGCAAGGCCTCCCATACGCTGGACCCCATGGCTTTGCAGCTTTGGGCCATTTCGCACACCAGCATGCAGGCCATCACGCCGTCCTTGTCCCGCACATGGGTACCGGACAGGTAGCCGCAGCTTTCCTCAAAGCCAAAGACAAAATCGCCCTCCCGGCCCTGTTCCTCCAACTTGCCGATGACCTCGCCGATGTATTTAAAGCCGGTAAGCACCTCCCTGACCTTTACGCCATAGGTTCTGGCGATGGGGAAGGCCAGGTCGGAGGTAACGATGGTTTTGACCACTACGGCATGGTCGGGCAGCGTACCCTGGGCTTTGCGGGTTTTCAGCACATATTGCAGCAGCAGCAGCCCCACCTCGTTGCCGCTGAGGCGGGCGTAGGTCCCGTCAGGCTTGCGCACGGCAACGCCCACCCGGTCGCAGTCCGGGTCGGTGGCCAGCAGCAGGTCCGCCTGTTCCTCCACGGCCTGCAGAAGACCCATCTGCAAGGTTTCGTCCAGTTCCGGGTTGGGCTTGGGGCAGGTGGGAAAATCTCCATCCGGGGGGCATTGGGCCTGCACCCGGCTGACCGTTACGCCCTGCATCAGCCCCAGCACCTCGGTAACAGGCAGAAGCCCGGTGCCGTTCAGCGGGGTATAGACCACATGCAGGTCCGCGCACACTTCCGGATCGGGGCGGCAGAAAAGGCAGGCCTGGGCAAAGCAGCGGTTGACGGTATCGTCAATATCCACCCACAGGCCCGCGCCGCGGGCCTGTGTCTCGGGCAGAAGCGCAGGATCGGTATACCGGACGGATTCAATCCGGCTGGTAATGGCCGCCGCGGCTTTATCGGTAATTTGGCAGCCGTCCGCGCCGTAAACCTTATAGCCGTTATAAACGGCGGGATTGTGGCTGGCGGTGATCATCACCCCGGCGTCCGCGTGCAAAATGCGCACGGCAAAGCTGAGCATGGGCGTGGGAACCAGCGTGGGAAACACATAGACCCGAATGCCCATGGCGGCCAGCACCCCGGCGGTAACGGCGCTAAATTCCTCGGACCCATGACGGCTGTCATGGGCGATGGCTACGCCCCGTGAAAGATGATGGTCCAGCAGGTAGCGCCCCAGCCCCATGGTGGCCCGGGCGACCGTATAGCGGTTCATGCGGGCGCAGCCCGTGCCCAGAATGCCCCGCAGCCCGCCGGTGCCAAAGGCCAGCTCACTGCCAAAGGCGGCGGCTAACTGGTCCGGGTCATTCATCAATTCACCGGCCTGGATGCGGGTTTGCTCGTCAAAATAAAAATCTGTAGCCCACAGCCGGGCTTCTTCCATTGCGTTCATGCAGAGGAAACCTCCTTGATCAGGCGATATCTACGCCTATGATACTCCCAAACCCGATTTTTGTAAAGTTATGGCCGCCGTGCAGAACCTTTTGCCGGGCTGATTCGTCTTATTGGTATCCGCAACCAAAGACAGGAGGAATGAACCAATGAAAAAAACATGGACGGCGCTGCTGTGCGCGGCGGTCTGCCTGCTGTCCAGCGCCCGCGCGGAATCCCATTTGGACGCGCTGCGGCAGGAAACCGCGGGCGGCTGGCATCAGACGTACACCACGGCGAAAGGCCAGACCCTTCAGATTGACGCAGCGATTCTGCTGCCTGATAATGGGCAGACGGTTGCCAGCTATCAGGTGAACGAGCGCCCCGCCTTGGATAACGACCGTTTGTCCGGTTACGGGGTGCGCTCCGTCCAAAGCGACAGCATAAGTCTGGTCATGCCCGCGGACCCGCAGCAGGAGGAAAAGCAAAACAAGTCGCTGGGCAAATTTCAGGAAAGCAGGCGTTATGGACGAACCGTGCCGGAGATTCAGGGCCTTTCCTATCAGGAAGCCTGTCAGACGGCAGAAGGGGTTATAAACGCCCTGTTTGACCGCACACTGGCGGATTACGCGCTGGATTTTGGGGAGGTTGCTACCTGGGAAAACGGGCAAACCTTTCTATTGTGCTTTGCCCCCAGGCTGAACGGTCTGCCGGTGTCCAGCGACAGCCTTACCCTGGACTACCGGGGAAGGGATCACTGGTATGCGCTGGTTCCATTTCATGATTATCAGGAAGTGGAAGCCGATCTGGAGCTGGTTTCCTTTGCCACGGTTCAGGAAAACGTGCTTGCCAGCCTTGAGGCGGGCAAGACTGAGGATAGCCTCGGAATGAGCCAGTCAGGCCCCATTGCGTCCATTACCCAGGTTCAGCTGGAATACGCCCTGTTTACCCAGAAGGGAAAACAGCTGCTGCCGGTATGGGCTGTAGATTTTGAAACGGCCGGTCAGGAAGGCTTCGGGCGGATGTATTTTTCCGCCCAGACAGGCAAGCCGCTGGTATGGAATGGAAACGGTTATCAGACGCCGTGACGGAAAAATTCATAGAAACCGCAAAAGCGTCCCGCGCATTTTTTCCGAATGCGTGGGACGCTTTTCATTCCTTAATACCCTTTACATATCGTCGCTGTTTTCGGACCCGTCGATGACGTTTTCTTCCTCGGCGGCCATGCGCTCGATGGCGGCTTCCATGGCCTCGGCGGATTCCTCATCCTCGTCCGGCTCCTGCTCGGCCCGGGCGACACCCACAATCTTGGACCCTTCGGCCAGGCGCATCAGGCGCACACCCTGGGTGCTGCGGCCCGCTTCGCGGATATCCTTCACGGCCATGCGAATGATCGCGCCGCCATCGGTAATCAGCAGAATATCCTCGTCCACGTTCACAGCCAGCTGGGCGGCCAGCTCACCGGTTTTGTCGGTAAGGGTAATGGCCTTGATGCCCATGCCGTTGCGGCCCTGCTCACGGAACTGCTCCGGATCAGTGCGCTTGCCGTAACCGTTGGTGGTAATGGCCAAAATCTGCTGTCCTTCGCTGATCTGGCTCATGTCGATGATCTCGTCGTCGTCACGCAGCTTCATGGCGTGTACGCCCATGCCGCTGCGGCCGATGATGCGGATGCTGCTTTCGTGAATGCGCAGCGCCCGGCCCAGACGGCTGCCGATAATCAGGCTCATGCTGCCGTCCGTCAGGTTGACGGAGCACAGCTCATCGTCGTCCTTCAGGGTAATGGCGATCAAACCGGCCTTGCGCAGGTTGGCAAACTCGCTGTAAGGCGTGCGCTTGATCATGCCCCTGCGGGTCATCATGACCAGATAATGCTCGTCCAGCCCGCGGGGAACGGGAATCATGGCGGTAACCTTTTCATCGCCGGCAATTTGCAGCAGGTTGACAATGGCCACGCCCCGGGCGGTGCGGCCCGCTTCGGGAATCTGGTAGCACTTCAGGTTGTACACCCGTCCCTTGTTGGTAAAGAACATGATCTCCTCGTGGGTGTTTACGATGATCATGCGCTCGGCAAAGTCCTCCTCACGGGTGGCCATGCCGGTTACGCCCTTGCCGCCCCGGTGCTGGGCGCGGTAGGTGCTCTTGGGCAGACGCTTGACATAGCCGAAGTGGGTCATGGTAACCACCATGTCGTCGGACTGAATCAGGTCCTCAATGTCAATTTCGCCCTCCAGAACGGTCAGCTCGGTGCGGCGGGGATCGGCAAACTTATCGCGGATTTCGCCCATTTCCTGCTTGATAACGCCCATCAGCAGATGCTCGTCCGCCAGCAGGCTCTTAAAGTAGGCGATGTTCTTTTCCAATTCCTCGTATTCGGCCAGCAGCTTGTCCCTTTCCAGACCGGTCAGGCGTGCCAGACGCATGTCCAGAATGGCCTGAGCCTGCTTTTCGGAAAAGGCGAACCGCTCCATCAAATTGGTGCGGGCCACGCCGGTATCCGGGCTGGAGCGAATGATGGACACAATTTCGTCAATGTGGTCCAGGGCCTTCAGCAGGCCCTCCAAAATGTGGGCGCGGGCCTCAGCCTTGTCCAGGTCGTACTGGGTGCGGCGAGTGACCACGTCCTTCTGGTGGGCGATGTAGTGGAACAGCATTTCCCGCAGGCTCAGCACCTTGGGCTCGCCGTTGACCAGGGCCAGCATATTGGCGCCGAAGGTTTCCTGCATGGAGGTGTGCTTATACAGGTAGTTGAGCACCACCTGGGGATGCACGTCCTTCTTGAGCTCGATCACGATACGCATACCCTTGCGGTCGCTCTCGTCCCGAATATCGGAGATGCCGTCCAGCCGCTTCTCATGCACCAGCTCGGCAATCTTCTCCACCAGCTTGGCCTTGTTGACCATGTAGGGAATTTCCGTTACCACAATGCGGCTGCGATTGGGTCCCATGGTTTCAATTTCGGTTTTGGCACGCACAAGAATGCGGCCGCGGCCGGTATGGTAGGCTGCGCGGATGCCGCTTTGCCCCAGAATCAGGCCGCCGGTGGGAAAGTCCGGGCCCTTGATAAACTGCATCAGATCATCGGTGGTGCAGTCCGGGTGGTCGATCATGTACATGCAGCCGTCAATCACCTCGCCCAGGTTATGGGGCGGAATGTTGGTGGCCATGCCTACGGCAATGCCGTTGGAGCCGTTTACCAGCAGGTTGGGGAAACGGCTGGGCATGACGCTGGGCTGCAACAGGGTTTCGTCAAAGTTGGGGTAAAAGTCCACGGTGTTTTTATCAATTTCACCGATCAAGTGCAGGGTCAGCTTATCCATACGGGCTTCGGTATAACGCATGGCGGCCGCGCCGTCGCCGTCTACCGAGCCAAAGTTGCCCTGCCCTTCCACCAGGGGATAGCGGATATTAAAATCCTGCGCCAGACGCACCATCGCGTCATACACGCTGCTATCGCCATGGGGGTGATATTTACCCAGAACGTCGCCCACGATACGGGCGCTTTTACGAAAGGGCTTATCGGGGGTCATGCCCAATTCATTCATGGCGTACAGGATACGGCGGTGGACGGGCTTCAGGCCGTCGCGCACATCCGGCAGAGCGCGGTTAATGATAACCGCCATTGCGTAGCTGATGAACGACTTTTTCATTTCCTGTTCCAGGTCAATTGGAATCAGTTTATCGTTGATGGTGGAAGCCATGGAAGAAAATCAACTCCTTGCAGCAGGGGGATTCACCCCCTGCACCCCTGTCCAGGGCTGAAAGCCCTGGTCCCGGGTCGCGATTGGGGTGGGTGGTAATGAAAAGGGGGGTCCGCGCGGGGAAAGAAAAAATACGGAGAATAAGGTGGGGCAACATGCGGGGTG
>ERZ1026860.50-NODE-50-length-83674-cov-13.484447_pt1 | contig 83674 bp, 80 predicted proteins | sample MGYA00380160_ERZ1026860 | MGnify/ENA primary metagenome ERZ1026860 (study PRJEB33269, sample SAMEA4719796) | human gut metagenome | biome: human-associated habitat; feature: organic feature; material: feces | place: Cameroon | collected 2013-10 ... | reverse complement strand
CACCAAAGGAGGATTCTGTAATGAGTATAACACAAAAGACAGCAACAGCAGAGATTTTCAATGACTATAACAAGCGTTGTACCGTTGAAACCTCTATTGATGAAATCAAATCCGGTTGAGCAACTATGCCATAATTCGGTACTTGCCGAATTCAAGTCTAATTTTCATTCTTATCCCAGGATTTTCTGTGTTAATAAATGATCCGGTCCCGGCCACTTTCTTTTCCAATATATAAGCGCTCATCTGCTATGCTAATATTTTCATCCAGGCGAAGCTTGGTATCGTACTCCACAAGTCCGAAGGTCATGGTTACCCTAAGCTGCACCTCTCCATAGGTGATTGTAGCCTTGCGTACCGCATTCTGGAGATGTGAAAGCAGAATCTTTGCTTCATCCCCGTTTGCCCCCTCAAACAGGAAGATAAATTCCTCTCCTCCCCATCTTGCTGCCACACCATGTCCTTCCATCTCCTTTTTGAAGATATCCGCCAGTGTACGCAGTACTTCATCTCCGCATTCATGTCCGTAGGTATCATTGACCTTTTTGAAAAAATCAATATCTCCGATGGCAATGGACAGAAAATCATCCGGATACTCCACCTTTTTTCCCATATAATGCATCAGATAATGCCGGTTCCACAGCTTCGTCAGCGTGTCTGTATTGGCTGCCTGCTGGAGCTCATTGTTATATTTCATCAGCTTTCTCTCAACTGCCTGGGAATCCTTGGAAAGCATCAGTCCACTTAAATAAAGCAGAACAAATACTACCACTGTTGTAAGCACCTGTAGAAAAATATCGCAGGCTCCCTCAATCTGAACTATTTTTCCGTGTCCACGGCAGAAAAAATACAGACCGAGCCTTGCCGCACACAATCCCATCACTACCACACCCTGGCTCCACTTGCTTAAATAAGTAAAAAGCAGATCCAGCAGTACCAGTGTAAAAAGAAAATGCTGGAATCCACTGTCCCATCCGATCAGCGTCACATTAAAGCAGACTGCTCCCAGCATAACGATATTATAAAGAATCAGTGCTGTTCTTGTATGATTCTCATAGGTTAAATACAGCAGATAACCATATATTGCAACCAAAAGCAGATTACCGGCCATCCACCAGACATGATGTACCATTACTAATGTAACAGATATGATCAGCAGATAGATCATCATTACCAGTGCACTGATCCGAAGTGTGATCGGACCATCTGCACTTTCATTTGGATTTTCCACATCCTGAAACAGAATATTTTTAAATTTCCCCATTTTCTATAGCTTCCTTATCCCCTGCTCTTCTTTTTTAACCTTCCATCAGATAAGAAAAAATCAGAAAAGCTGTTTTCAATGCATTGTGCCTGATTTTTTCATTCTCAATGCAGAAAATATCATCTTCTATGACCTGGACACCCATTTTTTCCAATGTATCATGATCAACCTGGACGATCCTTTTGTTCTCGGAGCTTAAATATCGTTCCCTGACCTCTTCATCCACGGTCCCATTGTTGGCAACTACAAGATCGATCTTTCTGGAACCCAGGTATTCATTCAGCACCTCCACATGCTGGCTGACAGACTGGATATCAGTTTCTCCCGGCTGGGTTACCAGATTGGATATGTATAAAAGCGGAGCCCTTGTTTCTTCAAGTGCATTTCTGACTTCCGGTGCAAGCAGATGGGGAATGATACTGGTGTACAGGCTTCCGGCACTGAAAATGATCAGGTCTGCCTCTCCGATCTTCTCCTGGATCTCCTGCTCAATCTTAATATCGTGATCATAAGTCAGACGGCTGATATTCCGGATATTCCGGCTGACAGCCTCTTCTCCGAAATATTCCTTTCCCGTGCTCTCTCCTACAAGATCTATCTTCTCTCCTGTCAGAGGAAGTACCGTTCCCTTGATATCAAGGAGCTTACACATATATTTGGTTGCCTCTGTCAGATTCCCCTTAAGATCAATCAATGCTGCCAGTACAATGTTTCTGACAGGATGTGTATTTAAGGATCCCTTCTGGAAACGATAGCTCAGGAGATCTATAAAATCCTCATCTACATTTGCCATGGAAAGAAGAACCTTTCCCACATCTCCTACTGCCGGTATATTCAGTTCTTCCTTCAGCTTCCCCGTACTGCTCCCATTATCACTGACAGCGATCACTGTCGTCACATCGATTGGGAAAAGCTTTAAGCCGGACAGGATGCAGGACAGCCCTGTACCTCCTCCGAAAATAACAACCTTTTTCATAGCAATACCGTTGCCCCCTTTTATTGTTATTCCACTACCGTAAAGTCAACTACTGCAGCGGCACCATATTCCGCCGTCTTTTCCTTAAATATCTGATCTGAATCGGTATCGATCTCTTCATCATTATCAAAGGTGTTTTTCTCTCTTAAAAATCCGATGTAGGTTACTGTGCCATTTTCATCAAAGGATTCCATAACAGAGTCCTTCACCATAACACCCTGGGTTTCTTCAGATATAAAGTAGCTGCAGAATTCATGATTTCCTGCTGTATATAACACGTGGTCTGCATATCTGACCGGATAAGCCGTGTCACTGCCGCCAACGACAGTAGCAAATCTCACCTTTCCATTCTCCTCCAGATAAACATATGCCATCATGGCTGCTGTGCTTCCATTATCATCATATGTCTGATCTGTGATCAGAAGAACGTCTCCCTCGTATCCTGTCAGTGTTACATAAGCATATGCCTGTCCTGCTGTCATATTACTGATCAGTTCATCATAGGAATCAAACTCTGTCTTTCCTGCCTGTTCCTCTACAAAAGAGTTCGGAATATCACTTGGTATTTCCTCATCACCGGACACTTCTTCTGTCTGTACTGCTGTCTCATCTATTGCGTCTGCAGCCTGCTGCTTTCCACATCCCGAAAGCACCATCGCTGCCATCAGCGCTGCGCTGATTATCATAGTCCATTTTCTCATTTTCACTCTTCTCCTCATCCCGCTGCACTGATCCCGGCCAGATTCCCTGTTGACCATGCAATCTGCAGATTAAAGCCTCCTGTCACTGCATCCAGATCCAGCACCTCTCCTGCAAAATACAGTCCCCTGACCAGTTTTGACTCCATGGTGGACGGATTGACTTCCTTCACATTCACACCGCCCTGTGTGATGATCGCCTCATTAAAGCCTCTTGTTCCCGTCACTGTCATGGTCAGATGCTTCAGCAGATAACAGAGTCCTTCCCTCTCCTGTCTTGTCACTTCATTAATCTGCTTTTCCGGTTCGATGCCGGACAGCGCTACGATCACCGGTACCAGTTTGGCAGGCAGGAGCGCATCCAGACTGTTTTTAAACTGTTTGTTTTTATTCTCTTCAAAATCCCGGAGGATACGTTTATCAAGCTGTTCCATGGAAAGTGCCGGCTTCAGATCAAGCACCAGGGATACCGGTTCCTTCTTTCCCTTTTTCACATAATAGCTGCTGGCACTTAAGATCAGTGGACCACTGATTCCAAAGTGGGTAAACAGCATTTCTCCAAAGCCTTCGTATAGCTTTTTCTTTTTTTCTGAAAGAAGCGTCACCGACACATTTTTCAGGGAAAGTCCCTGAAGAAGCCTGCACCATTCCTCTTTTACTGTCAGAGGCACCAGTGCCGGCACCGGCTCCTTCACAGTATGGGAAAGCTTCTTTGCAAACCGGTAGCCGTCTCCTGTTGAACCGGTAGAAGCATAGGACATACCACCGGTAGCCACAATGACTGCATCTGCCGGAAGTCTCTTCCCGTCAGAAAGAAGAACACCCGTCACGCCAGGAGTCTGCTGATCCTCTCCCACCTCGATCTGTTCTACCTTCGTATGGAGCAGCACCTTCACATGGTACTTTTCCATCTGACGGTTCAGGGTATTTATCACATCAGAGGAATGGTCTGAAACAGGAAATACCCTCTCTCCCCGTTCTGTCTTCAGACTGCATCCCGCCTCTTCAAAAAACGTCATAACGGCATGGCTGTCCATCTGGTAAACACTGCTGTAAAGGAATTTCCCATTGGTGATTACATGGGAAAAGAAGTCTTCTGTCTCACAGGCATTTGTCAGATTGCAGCGTCCCTTTCCAGTGATATAGATCTTCTTTCCGGTCTTCTCATTCTTTTCAAGAAGTGTTACCCTGGCACCCCTTCTGGCTGCTGCGATGGCCGCCATCATGCCCGCTGCACCGCCGCCGATCACGATTACCTTATTCATTGCCATCTTCCTCTTCCTGTCTCGTCAGGGAATAGTTCAAAATCGGTTCTTCATCGATAAAATTAATCTCATCATTCAGATATACCTGATAATTGTTCCAGACGTCCTCTAGCGTCTCAAGGTTTCTTTTCACATCATCCGGTCTTCGTAGGCACAGTGCCACTACAAGGGCATTGATCACGCTTAAAGGCGCCACCAGGGAATCCACGATGGAAACCATATCACTCCTTGCCAGAAGATTGCAGGATGAATACAGGTTCATGGGGGAATGGATGCTGTCTGTTATGGTGATCACCTTGGCATTTCTGTCATTGGCAAACTCCATGGCTTTCAGGGTTCGCATGGAATATCTGGGAAAACTGATACCAATCACGGCATCCTTTTCTCCCACCCGGATCATCTGTTCAAACATCTCCGATACACTTGTAGTCTTTACAAGTACCACATTGCCACGGATCATATTCAGATAAAAATGCAGAAAATCTGCAAGAGGCTCACAGCTTCTCACTCCGATCAGATAAATCGTCTGCGCTCCCAGAATGATATCAACTGCCGCCTCAAAGGCTGCCGGATCCAGATTTACGATCGTATCCTGGATCTTCTCGATATCTGCACTCAGCACAGAAGTCAGGATCTCAGACTGGGTACTCTTCCCGTACTTGGCTCCCATCTTCTGCACACTGTTCAGCTTGTTCTTCACCCACTCTGCCAGTGCATTCTGAAACTCCGGATAACCCTCGTATCCAAGATGCATGGCAAACCGGACAACCGTTGATTCGCTGACCCCTACTGTCTCACCAAGCTTTGCCGCTGTCATAAAGGCTGCCTGGTCGTAATGATCCGAAATATAGGCTGCAATAGCCTTATGCCCCTTACTCATCTTGATATATTTTTCATTCATTCTGGTTATAATATCAAATTCCTGTTGCTCCATACTGTTCCTCTTCCCTATCTGAATGCCTGATAAGAATCCTTCAGCATCTGGATCGTTTCTTCCTCCTGAAGGTCATAATCACCGGTCAGTGACATACAGGCTGCCCCGTGAATGAAGATCCACATCTTCATGAAAAGCTCCTGCGCGTTTCTGCTTCCCTGGGAAGCTGCTGACTGGATTTCTCTGCTCACATTTCCGCTTCTGCCATTGACCAGATCATACATACTTCTCCCAAACCGGTTTTCTGACAGGAAAATATAGGAAAACAGATTTTTATGTTCTGCCGCAAATCTGATATAAATATTTCCAAGGTGAACAAACGGTGTCACGGTCTGTCTTGGAAAACTGTCATAATAATTCTGAAAAAAGTCACATGCCTTTTCAAACAGAGCCTCATAAAGCTCATCCATATTTTTATAAATACGGAAAATAGGCTGTGTAGAACATCCGGCCTTTGCCGCCAGCTTTCTGGCTGTTACCTGCAGGCTTCCCTCTTCCTGCAGAAGTGCAAATGCCGCTGTCAGAAGAGCATCTTTGGTTATGGATTCTTTCCTTGCCATTCTGATTTCCCTCCTTTGTATAACATCTGTTATTATTTTAGAATCTTTTCGTTTTTCTGTCAATAAGAATTCTTAAGATCTTCAAGATCTGTCAGGAACTGTTCCCACGCATCTTCATGCTCCACGTAATAAAGAGGACACTTTTTCCCGCCCTCATCGTAGTGCCGTCTCATATCTGACGGCTTCAGATGATACTCCGAGAGAAGCCATGCACTCAGTTTAAGCAGTGACTGATACGTTGCATCAGTAAACTTCCCGTCCTCATCCAGATAACAGCACTCTATGGAAACGGAATCCTCGTTCCTTGTCTTTACTGCATATCCCATTTCATTAAGCGGCAGGCACTGCACAATGGAGCCGTCATAGCTGATCACAAAATGGGCACTTGCAGATGTTTCTCCCGTCACTCCCAGATTTTCAAAATAGCTTCTGTTCTGCTCTGCACTGGTTCCCGGATTTGCGGTATAGTGCACAAAGATATTTTTAACCTTTTTCAGCTTTGTCTGTGGTCTTGAATAGGGGTTCGGTGTCAGAAATTCTTCTGTGATCTCCGGTTTCTCTGGTCTGCTCCCATTTATGATCTCCTGCAGCTTCCATGTGCTCTCTGTTCCGTTCTTCCCCGTTATATTCCGCAGTAAAAGAAAAAGAAACAGAGCCAGCAGCCCTGTCAGTATCAGTAAAAGCAGGATATGGAGAACCTTCTTCTGTCTCCGTCTTTTCCTTCTCCTTCTTCTGATTCTGACTTCTTCTGCTGTTCTGTTTCTGTATCCGGATCGTGAAGCTTTCTGTCTGCCGTTTCCCGCTCTGGATATGTCGATCAGCTCCAGATCTTCCCCCTGTCTGTCCGTTCTCTGTCTGTCCATATTCTGCCTCATCATGTCACCCCTCTTTTGTCATAACATGATTATAGCAGAGCATTCTCTATCCAATCTGTAGGCTTCCTTAATTCCGCCTGAAGATTTTCTTAAGATCCTTCTTCCATAAGCTATCTGACGAACCAGAAAGACCCCTCCAAAGTCATGGCATTTCACTTTCTGAAATGCCATAACCCGAAGGGGTCTTAAATTACTGATTTAATATTGTTCAGAATCCCGGATTATACAGGATATGCTGCATTCTTGGTATCAGCCTGGCTCATATCAACCTTTTCCTGCTGTGCCTGACGATACTTGAAGAAGTCTGTTGCTACCTGAGGGAACAGTGCATAGGACAGAACGTCTTCATCCTGCTGCTTCCATTCCTTCATCTCGGATTCGAGCTTGTCCATCTCGTTTGTTAAGCCTGCAGCATCTGCAGAACGGGATGTGAATCTCTGCTCTCCAGGAATAACCTTGTCAATAACCTCCTGGTTCATAGGCTTAACAGTCTGACCATACTTACCACGAAGCAGATCCTTGAACTCTCCTGTAGCCATCTTGTATCTCTCACCCATTAATACGTTGAATACAGCCTGTGTACCAACGATCTGGGAAGAAGGAGTAACCAGCGGGGGCTCACCGCAGTCCTTACGGACTCTCGGGATCTCTTCCAGTACTGCCTGATACTTATCTTCTGCATGCTGCTCTTTCAGCTGGCTGACCATGTTGGAAAGCATTCCGCCAGGTACCTGATAAAGCAGAGTCTTGATATTAACACCAAGAACCTTTGTGCTCATGAGGCCGCTTTCAAGGCACTCCTCACGATAAGGTCTGAAGTAATCAGCGATTTCTGCCAGAAGGTTCTGATCATAACCAGTATCATAAGGAGTTCCCTTAAAGGTCTCAACCATAACTTCTGTTGCAGGCTGTGATGTACCAAGTGCGAAAGGTGAAATTGCACAATCGATCACATCTACACCTGCTTCTACTGCCTTCAGGTATGTCATGGAAGCTACACCTGAAGTATAGTGTGTATGCAGCTGGATCGGGAGCTTTGTGTTCTCCTTCATAGCCTTGATCAGCTCAGCTGCCTTGTAAGGAACAAGCAGACCTGCCATATCCTTGATACAGATAGAATCAGCACCCATCTCTTCGATCTTCTTAGCCATATCTGCCCAGTATTCAAGGGTATAAGCATCACCCAGTGTATAGGACAGAGCTACCTGTGCTTCTCCTCTGCCTTCCTGCTTCTTGATCTTCCCGGTAGCATCTACAGCTGCCTGAAGGTTACGAAGATCATTTAAGCAGTCGAAAATACGGATTACATCAATACCATTTGCGATAGACTTCTCAACGAATGCGTATACAACGTCATCAGCGTAAGGTCTGTATCCGAGGATGTTCTGACCTCTGAAAAGCATCTGCAGCTTGGTATTCTTGAATCCATCTCTTAATTTACGAAGTCTGTCCCATGGATCCTCTTTCAGGAAACGAAGGGATGCGTCGAAGGTTGCTCCACCCCAGCACTCTACTGCGTGATATCCAACCTTATCCATTTTATCTACGATCGGAAGCATGATCTCGGTGGGCATTCTTGTTGCAATCAGGGACTGATGTGCATCACGAAGAACGGTTTCCATAATTCCGATCGGTTTCTTAACCTGTTCAGCCATTTTAATATCCTCCTATATGAATTAAAATATTCCAAATACAGCCATAAAGGTTCCGGCTGCTACTGCTGTACCAATAACACCTGCTACGTTAGGTCCCATTGCATGCATCAGAAGGAAGTTGGTAGGATCTGCTTCAGCTCCAACCTTCTGTGATACTCTGGCTGCCATAGGAACTGCGGATACTCCGGCAGAACCGATCAGCGGATTAACAGCACCCTTGGTAACAACACACATCAGCTTACCGAACAGAACACCTGCAGCAGTACCGAATGCGAATGCAATAAGACCAAGTGCTACGATCTTTAAGGTATCTGCATTCAGGAAAGCTTCTGCACTTGTTGTTGCTCCTACGGATGTACCAAGTACGATAACTACGATGTACATCAATGCATTACTTGCAGTATCTGTCAGCTGTCTTACTACGCCGGACTCCTTGAACAGATTACCGAGCATCAGCATACCAACAAGGGGCGCTGTGGTAGGCAGGATCAGGCTGACTACAATAGTAACAATGATAGGGAACAGGATCTTCTCCAGCTTGGAAACCGGACGAAGCTGACCCATTTTAATCTTTCTTTCCTTTTCACTTGTCAGCAGCTTCATGATAGGCGGCTGGATGATCGGAACCAGTGACATATAGGAATATGCCGCTACAGCGATCGGTCCAAGGAGCGCTGTCTGTCCAAGTTTACCCGCCAGGAAAATGGAGGTAGGACCATCAGCACCACCAATGATGGAGATTGCTGCTGCAGCCTTGTCATTGAAGCCAAGTGCGATAGCTCCGAAGTAAGCTGCGAAGATACCGAACTGTGCTGCTGCACCAAGAAGGAAGCTCTTAGGATTGGCAATCAGGGGACCGAAGTCTGTCATCGCACCAACACCCATGAAGATCAGGGACGGGAGGATTGCCCATTCGTCTAAGAGATAAAAATAATACAGTAAGCCGCCGGTTCCGTTTGGGGAATCCTCTATACTGAGCATAATGTCAGGATAGATATTTACAAGCAGCATACCAAATGCGATCGGCAAAAGCAGTAAGGGTTCAAAACCCTTGGCAATCGCAAGATAGAGAAATACACATGCCACAAGGATCATCAGGTAATTGCCCCATGTCAGGTTGAAAAAGGCTGTCTGATGGATCAGGTTGGACAGTGTAGATACGATATAATCCATTTTTTTAACCTCCTGTTGTCATTCACCATGCAATCATCTGCATGCTTCTGTACTGAATTAGTTCAGAGTTGCCAGTACAGCGCCTGCTTCTACTGCATCGCCAACAGCTACATCAATGCTTGCAACTGTTCCGTCTTCAGGTGCTACAACGGGGATTTCCATCTTCATTGCTTCTACAACGACAACTGCGTCACCCTTCTTTACAGCCTGTCCTACGCTTGCTTCGATCTTGAATACCTTACCGGCTGCACCGGCTTCTACCTTGATGCTGCCAGCGCCGGCTGCCTTAGCTGCGGGAGCTGCTGCAGGTGCTGCCTTGGGAGCAGCCTTGGGTGCTGCAGGTGCTGCAACGGGTGCTCCTGTAGATGCGCCCTCTTCTACTACTACATCATATACGTTTCCGTTTACGGTAATTGTATAATTCTTCATTACTTATTTCCTCCTGTAATTGATTCCTTTACTGAATTATGCTCTCTGCCACTTATTGGCACGTCTGATACTTCTTACTACAAATCCATCTGTGGATGCAGCGCCTTCACTTGCTGCAATTGCTGCTGAAATAACGGCAACCAGCTCCAGATCATCTGATAATTCTTCCTTCTCAACAATCTGTGCAATAGCCTTGTCCACTGCAGGCTCTTTCTTTGCTTCTTCCTTCGGCTTCCTGCTGAATGCAGCCTGAATCTTGGGAATGAAGGTAAAGCAGCTGATCAGAAGGCTGATCAGGATCAGAACTACGAATACGGTTCCCATACCGAGCAGAGTGTTTAATGCGGCCTTCTCCATCTTCTCGCCAAATGTATATTCTACATTGACAGAAACACCTGTGATTGCCTGATTGTCAAATACAAACTCAACTACCGCATTTCTGTCAGTTCCCTTAACCACGGCATCGATTGTACCATCTTTGTCATCAAAGCTGCTGGTAACACTGATGACTTCCACATAACTACCCATTTCTTCAGAAGCTGTTTCCCAGCTTTCCAAAGCGGCTGTCCATACAGGATCAGTAACCTGCTCCTGTGCGCCCTGCATTACAACCTGGTTCATAGCGGCAATATTCTCTGTCGCATAGGTTTCTGCTGTTTCCGGGGTCATAAAGCCTTCAACTGCTTCTTTTCCGCCGCACGCTGTCAGACCTGCCATACAGGTAATCATACCTAATATCAATAACCATTTTTTCATATTAAGTAATCTTCCTTTCTAAACTGTACCATGCTTCTTGGCCGGAAGGTCTTCACTCTTTGAGAAAAGCATCTCAAATGCGCCGATCACATACTTACGTGTATCAACGGGTTCAACGATCTGGTCAACATATCCTCTCTTTGCTGCACTTGCTGCGCTGGTCTGAAGTGCTTCATATTCCTTTGCACAGGCATCAATCGCATCTGCTCCCTGTCCGTCGCAGATGATCTTGGCTGCAAGCTTTGCATCCATTGTACCGATCTTTGCATCCGGCCATGCCATGGTGATATCAGCACCGATTGCCTTGGAGTTCATGGTCACATATGCGCTTCCGTAAGCCTGTCCGATGATCACGTTTACCTTGGGTACAGTTGCGTTTGCAAATGCATATGTAAGCTTTGCTGCTGCATTCGCAATGCCCTTCTCATTCTGCTTATCTGCCTTGAAGCCCTTTACATTGGTAAGGGACAGCACAGGGATTTCAAATGCATCACAGAAGTTAATGAATTCTGCAGCCTTGTAGCAGCCAGCTGCGGAAAGAACTGCATCATATTTCTCTGTTACGGTTCCATCCTCTCCATAAACCTCGGTTCTGTTAGCAACAGCACCAACAGTAGCGCCATTCAGCTTGATAAAAGCAGTTACCATATCCTTAGCGTACTCACGCTTTACTTCAAATACTGCACCGTTGTCAGCGATCTGGGAAAGTGCGATGGAAGTATCTCCAACACAGTTTGCGATCTCTGCGCATGCTCTGTTCAGATCATCACTGCACTCTTCATAGGAACCATCCTCATTGTTTGCAGGAAGAAGGGAAACCAGCTCACGGATCTGTGCAAGGATTCCTTCCTCATCAGCAACAACATCAACAATTCCTGCTTCCTTGCTCTGGAAATCAGCAGCAGAGGTATCACACTTAGTGATCACATTGCCATCCAGTGCATTGGGAGCGTTAACAAACAGCTTTGCCTTGGAGCCTTCCATAAAGGTAAAGTCTGTCAGTGTGGGGATCAGTGCAAGACCGCCGCCACAGGTTCCGAATACTGCTGTGATCTGGGGGATCACGCCGGAAGCCTTAACCTGGCTCATATAAATCTCGCCAAAAGCATTCAGTGCATCAGTAGCCTCCTGAAGTCTCAGTCCTGCTGAGTCGATCAGTCCGATTACCGGTGCGCCCATTTTCAGTGCAAGATTGTAAAGATTGGCAATCTTCTTTGCATGCATCTCGCCGACAGTACCGTTTAATACGGAAGCGTCCTGGCTGTAAACATACACAAGGTTGCCATCAATCACTCCATAGCCGGTGATAACACCGTCAGAAGGAGTTTCTGTCTGTTTCAGATTGAAATCTGTGCTTCTTGCTGTAACAAGACCGCCGATTTCAACGAAACTGTTTTCGTCGAGTAAAGCTGCAATTCTTTGACTCGCCTGTGAAGTAGTACTCATTTTTCAGCCCTCCATTTTATATTAAAAAAATAATAACTTAATTCGCAGGGGCATAGAATCCCCATAAATGCGTCTATGGTAGTATAACACAAAAGGTAAAATTCGCATAGAAAAAGTTTCAGATTTTACACAAAATTTTAACATCTTCTTTCTTTTTCCCTATATTTCGCCGCCGTTAAAGCGGAGCATAAGCCCTGCATACGCTGCTTCCACCGACTGGTTCAGCAGTGGAATGGCTCCTTCCTTAAGGAGCTGGTCTGCACTGGCATACAGATCCCCTTTTGTCTGCTTATAGGAAGCCGTATACAGCGGAATATCCTTTTCCCGGCATCTTTTTGCAAACTCCGGGAAGCCGGTGTGTTCTCCCACTATGCAGGCCGTTGCGGAATGATACAGATAATGCAGCACTGCCGCAGGCTTTTTCTCTCCTTCCAGATTAAAGAAGGAATAATCCATTCCTGGGTAAGGACGGATCACCAGAACAGAATTGTCAAAGCTGTCCGGCACAATGTAACAATGGGTTTCCATGCCATCAGAAACTGCACTTCCTCCCGTCTGCCCCTTCTGCTTTTCTTTTTTTCTGAAGGGAATAAACCTTCCATCCTCCATATATCCAAAGGCTTCCCCTCTAAAGTCATGGTAATCGTCCAGTACCGGATCTGCCTCGCAGATAGTCAGGGCATGGTATACCTTCATGCAGCTTTTATGATCCCGGTAGATCACATAGGATCCTTCCTGTGCACTGTTCCGGATAAAGGAAACAGCAGCCGCAAAGTTGGCAAGGCCGTTTCCTTCCGGCTTTGACAGTGGAAGATTACTTGCCACCAGGACGATTGGAATTTCGTAATGGTCAAAAAGAAGTCCCATAAAAGCGGAAGTAAAGGACAGCGTATCAGAGCCATGGGCAATGATCACACCCGCATACTCTTCTGTCTTCACATCCCTGACCGCCTTAAGCAGTACAAGAAGACTGTCCATTGTCATATTCTCACTTAAAATCTGCAGCGGCACCCGCACCTCAAAGTCCTCTTTTCCAAACTTCTCCTCGTACAGACTGGTGAGCAGATAAACCGAATTTTCTCCCACATCTATCACTCCATTTTCCACTTTGCTTCCAATAGTTCCACCGGTAAGCAGTACAAGTATTTTTTTCATGGCTTCTTCCTCTTTTTCTTTCTTCTATATTATATGTACTTTTATGCTTTATTCTCACACCATGTAAAGCTGCAGCACCTGACTGACGCACCACCTGACTGTGACTGCCGGGATTTCCTCTGCTGTGCCTATATATTCTACCAGATATTCTTCCCCTTCCAGAAGATAGCGGATCTCTCCCACCACATTCCCCGGCATGACCGGTGCTGTCAGCTCATCAGGCAGCTTCTTCTCCACCGTAAAGAATTCTCCCTCCTTCATCAGGACACCCTTTTCCTCTGCCGGTTCCTGTGAAAGTATAGTAAGCTCTGCCTTGCAGATATCCCCGATCCACCTTCCTGCCCCATTCTTCACAGGGAGCTGTGGCAGTTCCTCCACTGCCCCTTCTTCCTTCGGAAAATGAACCTCATAATGGGACAGACCATACTGCATCAGCTTTTTTGTATCACTCCACTTGTATTCCTTATGGGAGGGCCAGCCACAGGCGAGCAGTGCTGCCACAAATGTACGGTCTCCCTGACGGAGGCTCCCCACATAACAGTATCCTGCATTTCCGGTAAAGCCTGTTTTCCCGGAAAGAGCTCCTTCCATCATATGCAGAAAGGCATTGTGGTTCTGACAGGAAAAAACCCGTCCGTTTTCTGTGATCACACCGTCCTTTTCCTGATAAGCCGGGAAGCTGTAATTCTCTGTTCTGGTGATTGTCAGAAATTCCTCCCTCTTTGGGGACTCTGTAATGCAATAGGCCATAATTCCTGCCAGATCACAGGCTGTTGTGGAATGTGTTTTTACTTTCCCGGATTCCTCTGTCACAGTGCCATCAAGACCATTCGGTGTCACAAAATAAGTATCCCTGCAGCCAAGCTCCTGTGCCTTTTCATTCATCATGTCTGCAAAGCCTTCCACACTGCCGCCGATATGCTCCGCAATGGCAACCGCCGAATCATTATGGGATTCCAGCATCAGGGAGTACAGCAGATCCTTCAGTCTGTATCTTTCCCCGGGCAGCATGGAAAGCTTTACCTTTGGCATGGATGCTGCCTTTGCGGACACTGTCACATAATCATCCGTATTCCCTTTTTCCAGAGCCAGTATACAGGTCATGATCTTGGTCGTGCTTGCCATAGGCCGCACCTGTCTGCCATTTTTCTCAAATAAAATACGCCCGGATCCGGCATCCATCAGAACAGCCGACTGGGCGTATAACTGCATGTCTTTTTCTTCATCCTCTTCCTCTGCAGATACCGGCAGCTTCTGCACCGTCAGTAAAAGAACAAAGAGGGCAAAAAACACAACAGCTCTTTTTATGTATCGCAGGCAAGAAATCATATTCCATCCCGCTTTCTTTTTTAACAGTCTATGTCACCCTGAGCTCCGCTATGCCTGTTCATCAGCCGTTGTTGCAAGCTTGATCTCCTCTTCAGCCTGTTCCTTGAATTCTTCGATCTGCACCTGGGACAGCTCCGGCAATTCCTCCAGGGATTTCACACCAAAGCTTCTTAAAAATTCCTCTGTCGTTCCAAAAAGCAGGGGACGCCCCGGGGCATCCATTCTTCCCACCTCCATGATCAGGCCAAACTCAAGCAGTCTGTTTACCGCATGATCACAGCTCACCCCCCTGATCTTTTCAATCTCCAGTCTGGTGATCGGCTGCTTGTAGGCGATGATAGACAGTGTTTCCAGAATGGTATCTGAAAGAACATATTTCCTTGGTGTCCCTACGATCTTGATCAGATAATCATACATGTCGTTTTTGGTACACATCTGGAAAGAGCCCTCAAACTCTGTCAGCGTAATGCCACCTTCTCTTTCCTCATATGCCTGTTTCATCTCAAGAAGCAGTGCCTTTGTGGTCTTCTTATCCTCTTCGATCACCTCTGCAAGCCGCTCCAGCTCCACAGACTCTCCCATGGAAAACAATACGGCCTCCAGCACTGCCTTTGCCTTCTCCCTCTCCAACTGTCAATCCTCCTATGCCACATTCGAAGTGATCATAATATCTTCGAACGTATCCTCCTGAACAATAGAAACCTTTCCCAGCTTCATCAGCTCCAGCATTACAAGAAAGGTAACGACCACCTCCATTTTGCTGTGCTGCTTCTCTAAAAGCTGCCTGAAGCTGAAGGTCTTATGGGTATGGATGTAATCCTCGATATAAACGGTCTTGGCATCCATATCTATTTCATCCTTTTCAATATTTCCAAAGGTACTTCTGACTGGATCGATCTTTTCTTCCTGCCTTCTCATGACCAGCTTGAACAGATCCTGCAGCCTGCCAAGGGTAGCATCTCCAAGAAGCTCCTGGTAATTCACCGGTGGACGGTACTCCTCCACTTCCTTTGGCAATGTCCTCCCCTTGTACATGGTACAGGCCGCATCCACCTGCCTGTCCTTTAATTCAAAGGAGATATACTTATACATCTTGTACTCTAACAGCTTCTGTACCAGCTCTGCTCTCGGGTCTTCCTCTTCTCCCTCCTCATTCACTTCCTTAGGAAGGAGCATCCGGCATTTGATATCAAGAAGAGTGGCTGCCATCACAAGGAATTCACTCATCACATTCATATCCTCAGTCTGCATGGCTTTGATGTATTCCAGATACTGTGCGGTGATCTCCACAATGGGAATATCGTAAATATCTATTTTATTCTTTTCTATCAGATGAAGCAGAAGGTCCAAAGGACCTTCAAATACTTCAAGCTTTACAGGAATTGCCATAAAAACCCTTCCTAACTGCAGATTGCGATCGTTGCACTGGTTCCAAGCCTGTCCGCTCCGGCCTCAAGCATTTCCACCGCTTTCTCCTTGTCACGGATCCCGCCGGATGCTTTCACACCCATGGTATCGCCTACTGTCTTTCTCATCAGTGCAACATCCTCTTTCGTTGCACCTCCTGTGGAAAATCCGGTAGAGGTCTTCACAAAGTCTGCCTTTGCTTCCATGGCAAGCCTGCAGGCTCTCACCTTTTCTTCCTCATTCAGAAGACAGGTTTCAATGATCACCTTCAGAACCTTGCCCTTGCAGGCTTCTCTGACTGCCCTGATATCCTCAAAGACAACAGCATCGTCTCCGCCCTTCAAAGCTCCTACATTGATCACCATGTCGATCTCGTCTGCACCATCCTCTACTGCGATCCTGGTTTCCGCTACCTTGGCCTTTGTGCTCATCTGCCCAAGTGGAAATCCAACAACTGTACAGACTCTCACGTCACTGCCCTGCAGCTCATCTGCCACAAATCCAGTATAATAGCTGTTTACACAGACGGACATAAAGTGATGCTCTCTTGCTTCTCTGCAGACCCTCTCCACCATTTCCCTGGTAGCATCCGCCTTTAATATAGTATGGTCAAATAATTTCGTATCCATCATTTCACTCCGTGTTTTTTCTATGCATATCAGCGTTTATTTTATCATGCCCGCCATTTTCAGTCAACGGGATGATCTCCCTTCCTGCCCTTCCGTGCCTCAAAAACACATTATTTATGGAATCATATTCCCGGCTTCACGATACAGACCATACCATTCTTCCCTTGTAAGCGGAATCTCTGATCCCTCTGCACTTTCTAGAAGCCTTCTGTCTTTGGTTGTTCCTAAAATCACCTGAATATCAGCCGGATGCCTTGTAATCCAGGAAACCGCTATCGCTGCAGGTGTAACCTGATACTTTTCTGCCAAGCGGTCAATCATCTGATTTAATCGCTCATAATGCTGCATATCGCCTAGAAACGCCCCTTCAAAAAATCCTCTCTGAAACGGCGACCATGCCTGAATTGTAATATCACGAAGCCTGCAATACTCTAATGTTCCAAGCACACGGTCAATTCCCTGATCTACCTGCATATTCACTGTCATTCCACTGTCTATAAGAGGTGTGTGAACCAGACTCAGCTGCATCTGATTAAACATAATCCGCTCCTCACAATACTTTTGCAGCAATTCTATCTGCATTGCATTCTGATTAGACACACCAAAATAACGAACCTTTCCTGTTCTCTTCAATATAGAGATCGCTTCTGCAGTTTCTTCCGGTTCCATCAAAGTATCCGGTCTGTGTAACAAAAGTATATCCAAATACTCTGTATTAAGTCTTTTTAAAATACCATCAACCGACTCTAAAATATATTCCTTTGAAAAGTCATAGTACCCATTTCGAATGGAACACTTGCTCTGCAGAATAATTTTATCTCTGAAGGAGCCACGCATATCCACAGCACGGGCAAATAACTCCTCACACTCTCCGCCTCCGTATATATCCGCATGATCAAACATATTAATTCCTGCCTCCACAGCAGTTTCAATATGCCTTTGTGCCTCTTTTACACTTAATGAATTCAGACGCATACATCCCATAATAATATTAGATGCTTCTAATTGACTATTTTTAAATTTAAGATACTTCATTTTTCCTCACTTTCTGATACATTAGCAGTCTATAGGTTTCCCTGTTCCAAAGAAAGCTGCCCTGCTCCTGTTATCGGTTCTTTGGTTTCAGATGGATCACCACAAGCTCTCCTGGGTTAAAGATCCTGATCGGAAGTGTATGGGTTCCAAGTCCTCTCGACAGGATCATCTCCCTGCCTGCCTTTGTGAAGCGTCCCCCATCATAATGTGGGAACAGGCACAGTCTTGGTGAGATCACGCCTCCAAGCACAGGCAGTCTCATCAGTCCACCATGGATATGCCCGGAAACCGTAAGATCTGCCCCCCAGGCAGCATAATTGTCAAAATACTCCGGATTATGGGCGATCAGCAGGTTATATCTGTTCTCATCCGCCTTGCCAAGCATCTCCTCCATATAAGCTTCACTCATCGGCATTTTCGTGGGCTTATGGTAATACTCCCTGCCCACTTCCAATCCATAGATCTCCATATTATAATCGGGAAGATACCACTTATCATTCACAAGAAGCCGCACACCTGCCTGGCAGATCCTATCTGCAAAGACTGCATACCGGTCACCAAAGATCTCCGGAAACAATCTCGTCTTCTGCTCATGGTTGCCATTTCCGTAGTACACCGGATACCGTTCTGCCAGTCTTTGCACAAAAGCAGCAATCTCCTGATTATCCTCCCTGGCTGAAGAAGTATACATATCCCCTGCAATCAGGATGGCATCCGGTTTTTCCTGCTCTATTGCCCGAAAAAGTCTTTCGTTCTGTTTTCCGAAGCTTTTATTATGAAGATCGGAAAGCAGAACAAAGGTCCCTTCCTTTTTCAGCTTGCCGGATTCACAGCAATATTCTCTTTTTACAAAGCGGTTGCAGTCAATGATCATTACTATGACAAAAAACAGTACAAGCACGCAGATAATAATTATCAGGCAGTTCACGGTCATATTCCTTTCCGGTCATTCAGCTTCATCTTACCACACTCTTTTATAAACTACAAAACAGTTTGCAGACCTTGAACAAATAATCTCCATATCGGGCTTTTTCAACTGAAAGCTCTGCCAGGATGGATACACTGCCAATCCGGTTCCCATTCAGCGAATATACTGCTTCTCCAACTGCCTCTCCCCGTTCTACCGGAGCCTGTATTTCTTCCGGCAGGCTGATGGTCTTTTCCACCTGGCTCAGGTTCTGACCATCGATATCAAGATATCGGAAGGAACCTTCATACAGGAGCGGCACCTCATCTTCAACACCGCCTGCCACCTTCAGTTTTCCAAGCGGATCTTTATTTTCATCCTCATACAGGGCACTGACACTATAGCCATAGTTCAAAAGCGTCATGGCATCCTGAAACCTCACTTTATTACTTGGGGAGCCCATTACCACAGCGATCAGATCAATATCATCCTTACTTGCTGTCGCTGAAAGACAATACAGTGCCTTACTGGTGGAGCCGGTCTTCAGTCCCGTTGTCCATTCATACATCTTAAGCAGTTTATTGGTACTGGATAACGTAAATACAGAAGTTCCCTGACTGGTTTCGTGTGTGATATCCTCCATCCAGATCCTGGTATATTCAAAAACCTGGGGATATTTTGTGATCAGCTCTCTTGACATGATGGCAACATCCCTGGCTGTGGTATAATGATCGTCCGAATCTGACAGTCCACAGCAATCCTCGAAATGGGTGTTTTCCATACCGAGTTCCTTTGCCTTGTTATTCATCATTTGCACAAATTCTTCTTCACTTCCTGCAATAAACTCTGCCGCAGCAACACTGGCATCATTGCCGGAAGCAACTGCTATACATTTAATGATCGTATCCAGTGACTGTACCTCGCCCTCTTCCAGGAAGACCTGGGATCCACCCATAGACTTGGCATGGGCACTGGTGACCACCTGGCTGTCTAATGTGATCCTGCCTGTATTCAGGTGTTCAAAAATAAGAAGGAGTGTCATGATCTTCGTGATACTGGCCGGACTTCTTCTTTCATCTGCATTCTGTTCACAGATGACCCTGCCGGTAGAGGCCTCCATCAAGAGATAGGACGGCGCTTCTACTGCCGGGGAAGCCTGCAGCGGCAGGACGTTCATCACAAAGAGCATTCCACTCACAAGACAACACAGCAACGCTTTTTTTATTCTTCTCAACGCATATGCTCCTGACAGATATTCTATATTCATGCATATGCAGAGAAAACGTCTGGCATGCAAAGGATCCCTTCTTTAATACCATCTCGCCCGGAAAGAACGATATTTATCGATCAGCCTGTTCTTTTCTTCCTGAATACTGGTTTTAAAAAGAAGGTAAAGCCGGATCAGATAGTCTACAGTCACAATGGCAAGGATCACAATACAGAAAATCCGTCCATAGGTCATATCCATAGCATCGATCAGATGCAGCACTCTTTCATGTAAAAACATGGTAATAATAATCGCATAAAACCCCCAGGCAATGGTACTTTCGAGGCAGATGATCCCCTTATAGTTCATCGGCTTTTCTGTATAGTCCCACCAGACCTCTCCAAGAAGCTTCTGCATCATGATCCCTACCAGATATTCAAAAGTAGTAGCCAGAAAAGCCCCTGTCAGATACAGTGTTACATAATGCCCCGAAAGCGGATTCAATACCAGGTATCCGATCACTGCGCCAAATCCATATATCGGACAGAAGGGTCCCTTGGCAAACCCCCTGTTTGTCAGCCTATGATTGCAGAATGACATGTACACTGATTCCACAAACCATCCCAGAACACTGTAAATAATAAAAGCAGCAATCAGATGGTATACATCTGAGCCAAATAATTCTCTCGTCCACATAATCATGTCCCCCTTTATAAGACATAACGAATCATATCAGAAAAACTCTTCACATGCAACTCAAATAAAAGCATTTTCAATCCCACCCGGAGAGCTTTTTATGTCATTGGAACATTAAGGAGTAATTTCCTTTGACGCAAAAAAGTCTCTGACATACATCAGAGACTTTCCTGGCTATAATTAGTTGTATTTACGTTTTCTTGCAGCTTCAGATTTCTTCTTACGTCTTACGCTGGGCTTCTCGTAATGCTCTCTCTTACGGATTTCCTGCTGGATACCAGCTTTTGCGCAGCTTCTCTTGAAACGACGTAAAGCGCTATCTAAAGTCTCGTTTTCTTTAACGATTACGTTTGACATCTCGCACCTGACCTCCCTTCAGTCCCTTCCTAGCAGCATTGACTGATTGGGTTATTCTTGTGCATTCACATACACATGAATGATTATATACATATTTCACTCGTAAGTCAACCCATAATTTGCTATTTCATCACGAATTTTAATTATTTGATCTGTTCTTTCAGAACCTCTGCACTCTTTGTAATAGCCTCATCAATACCGGCAGGATTCTTACCACCGGCCTGAGCCATATTCGGGCGTCCACCGCCGCCACCGCCAACCAGTGCTGCAATTCCTTTGATCAGGTTGCCTGCATGGGCACCCTTCTTCATCGCACCATCTGTTGCCATGGCAACCATGTTTACCTTACCGTCAAGATCAGACATCAAAACAACTACACCCTCTGCGATCTTGGCCTTTAACTGGTCTCCCAGGTCTCTCAATCCGTTCATGTCAACGCCTGATACCTTTGTTGCCAGCAGCTTCACACCGTTTACTTCTACAACCTGATCCATCACATCGCCAAGTGCTTCTTTTGCGGCCTTGCTCTTCAAGGACTCATTTTCACTCTGCAGAGACTTCAGTTCAGTCATCAGATGCTCTGCTCTCTCAATAAGAGAGGCCGGGGTTGTCTTTAAGATTCTGGCTGTTTCTGCCAGCTTCTCTTCCATTTCCTGATAGTAAGCAGTTACATTTCTGCCTGTGAGTGCTTCTATACGACGGATTCCTGCAGCTACACCGGACTCAGAAAGGATCTTGAAGGATGCGATATCTCCGGTATGTCCTACATGGGTACCACCACATAATTCCCTGGAAAAATCACCAATCATAACAACTCTTACGGTATCTCCGTATTTCTCACCAAAGAGTGCCATGGCTCCTGTCTTCTTTGCTTCCTCAAGGCTCATCACCTTTGTTTCCACAGGAAGATCCTCTGCGATCTTTTCATTAACGATCGCTTCAACCTTCTTTATCTCTTCTGCCGTCATAGCCTGTCCATGGCTGAAGTCAAAACGTGTTCTCTCGCCGTCCTGATAGGAGCCGGACTGCTCTACATGATCACCAAGCACTTCACGGAGTGCCTCCTGCAGCAGATGGGTTGCTGTATGGTTTCGGCAGGTATTGCTTCTGTTCAGGGCAGATACCTCAAGCGTTGCTGTTTCTCCCTTTGCAATGCTTCCTGAAACAACCTTACCGATATGTCCGATCCTTCCACCGGGAAGCTTCACTGTTTCCTGCACATCGAAGGTACCGTTCTTTGTCACGATCACACCGAAGTCACCCTTCTGTCCACCCATGGTTGCATAGAAAGGAGTCTTTGCTGTAATAACAGTTCCCTCTTCTCCCTCTTTTAAGGAATCCTTCCACTCGCTGCCATTATTCACTGCTGCGATGGTCTCTTCTGCCTTCAGGGTATCATAACCGATAAATTCGCTCACAATACCTGCATCCAGCTTCTCATATAATCCATTATCAGCAGAAAGCCTTGCTGAAAAGTTCTGATTGTCTCTTGCCTTCTGCTTCTGTTCTTCCATTGCTTTCGCAAATCCGTCCTCGTCTACAGAGAGCCCTTCCTCACCGGCAAGCTCTACCGTAAGCTCGATCGGGAACCCAAAGGTATCATAGAGATAGAATGCGGATTTACCATCAATCTGATCAGAGTCTGCTTCCTTCTTCTGTTCCAGGATCTTCTTGAATTCCTTCATACCATTTTCTACAGTGCTTTCAAAACGGTCGATCTCCTTCTTCAGCTCTGTCAGCACAAACTCTTTGTTCTTCTTCAGAAGCGGATAACTCTCTGCATAGATCGTATCAATATACATCTCTGCTATATGCAGAAGATTCTGTGTACTGAGCCCCAGTACTCTTCCATGTCTTACCGCACGTCGGATCAGACGGCGCAGTACATAGCCGGCACCTGCATTGGAGGGAAGAAGCTTCGCTTCATCTCCGATCAGCATCACGCTGGTACGGATATGGTCTGCCAGGATTCTCATGGATCTGGTCAGCTTCTCATCTTCCTCATACTTTGTACCGGAAGCCTGCTCAATATAAGCAATAACAGGTGCAAACAGGTCAATTCTGTATACATCCCTTGTACCGTTCAGGAAAGCAAGAATTCTCTCAAGTCCCCAGCCGGTATCTACATTTTTCTGCTTTAAGGGTGTCAGATGTCCGTCATGGTGCTTCTCATACTGCATGAATACATCATTACCAAGCTCGGTATATTTGCCGCAGTCACAGCCGGGTCCGCAGTCCGGGCCGCAGTCCGGTCTGTCTGCAATATAGAACATCTCACTGTCAGGACCGCAGGGTCCGTATTCCAGTCCCCACCAGTTATCCTCTGCAGGAAGATAGTAAATATTTTCTTTTTTAAATCCGGAAGCGATACGGTACTTTGCACCTTCCTCATCCCTTGGTGCGTTCTCATCACCTTCAAATACAGTGGCTGCAAGATGGTCTGCATCAAATCCGAATACCTGTGTCAGCAGTTCAAAGCTCCACTGGCAGCGCTCCTTCTTGAAATAATCGCCAAGGCTCCAGCTTCCCAGCATTTCAAAAAAGGTTACATGGCTCCTGTCACCTACGGAATCAATATCATTGGTACGGACACAGCCCTGCACGTTACAAAGTCTTGTTCCAAGAGGATGCTTCTTTCCAAGCAGGTACGGCATCAGGGGCTGCATGCCGGCTACGTTGAAAAGTACACCGGTAGACCCGTCAGATACCAGGGAAACTGCTCCTACATCCACATGTCCTCTTTCAATATAAAACTGCTTCCAGGCATTTCTCAGTTCATCTGAAGTGAATTGTTTCATTTCCTTATTCTCCTCATATTAGAAAGTAAACTTATCTGCAAAATAAGCATCCAGATCAGCAATCGCTACACGCTCCTGCTCCATGGAGTCTCTGAATCTGACAGTTACACAGCCGTCTGTCTCAGAATCAAAGTCATAGGTGATACAGAAGGGTGTTCCGATCTCATCCTGACGGCGATATCTCTTACCAATATTTCCTCTGTCATCAAATTCACAGTTGTATTTCTTAGATAACTGGTTAAATACCTTCTCAGCACCCTCATTCAGCTTCTTGGAAAGTGGAAGCACACCGATCTTGACCGGTGCCAGTGCCGGATGGAAATGCAGCACAGTACGTACATCTCCCTCGCCGATCTCTTCTTCATCATAAGCGCCGCAGAGGAATGCAAGGAACAGTCTCTCCACACCTACGGAAGGCTCAATAACATAAGGAATATATTTCTGGTTCTTCTGGTCATCAAAGTATGTCAGATCCTGACCGGATACATTCTGATGCTGTGTCAGGTCATAATCAGTTCTGTCTGCGATACCCCACAGTTCGCCCCATCCGAAGGGGAACAGGAACTCTACGTCTGTAGTAGCCTTAGAATAGAAGGAAAGCTCTTCCTTGTCATGGTCACGGACACGCATTTCCTCTTCCTTCATGCCAAGGGACTTCAGCCAGTCAATACAGTATTTCTTCCAGTAAGCAAACCACTCAAGGTCTGTATCAGGCTCACAGAAGAATTCCATCTCCATCTGCTCGAATTCCCTGACACGGAAAATGAAGTTACCGGGTGTGATCTCGTTACGGAAGGACTTGCCTACCTGACAGATTCCGAAAGGGATTTTCTTTCTGGACGTTCTCTGTACATTCTTAAAGTTTACAAATATACCCTGTGCTGTTTCCGGACGGAGATATACGGTATTCTTCGCATCCTCGGTAACACCCTGGAAGGTTTTGAACATCAGGTTAAACTGTCTGATATCGGTGAAATTGTGCTTGCCGCAGCTCGGGCAGGGAATCTGGTTCTCTTCAATGAAATTCTTCATCTGCTCCTGTGTCCAGCCATCTACTGCTGATTCCAGACTGATTCCCTTTTCCTGTACATAATCTTCAATGATCTTGTCTGCGCGGAATCTCTCATGACATTCCTTGCAGTCCATCAGGGGATCTGAAAAGCTTCCCAGATGTCCTGATGCAACCCATGTCTGGGGGTTCATAAGGATGGCGCAGTCCACACCTACGTTGGTTGGACTTTCCTTTACGAACTTCTGCCACCATGCCTGCTTGATATTATTTTTCAGTTCCACACCGAGAATTCCAAAATCCCAGGTATTAGCCAGTCCTCCGTAGATCTCACTGCCGGGATGTACAAATCCCCTTGATTTCGCCAGAGCAACAATTTTGTCCATTGTCTTTTCCATAACACACATACCTTTCATTTGTTTTAATTATTTATAGATGATATAGGCAGGCTCCCCGGACTCTTCCTTCAGGGTAACTGTCTTATATTTCTTGTCTGTCTGCACATTGTCACTTGTGTAGATCGCCTTGCCGTCAAGAACCACCGGATCCTTCATATCCGTGATCAGGATCCTCACATCACCGTCCATGGCAAGAATGTCAGCTCCCCCTACCGTTTCCAGAGGATTCCTGGTGCTGCTCAGAACCTTATTCAGATTGTAGCCCTCTTCCTCTGCCTCTTTCGGTGAACCCACAAAAAAAATGCCGTCATTAAAGGCCGCATAGTCCGCTGCACTCTTATAGGTCATTTTCACACTGGCTATCCCATCCTTCTCAGAAACCTTCTCTACGGAAACTGCACTGTCTCCCACACTTCTGTTATAGGAGGCCGATTCCTCCAGAACCATCTGCTGCAGCTCATTAATATCATAATCCGGCTTGTCAAAGCTTTCGCTTATGACACTCTTCACGCTGCCATCCTTCTGCAGTTCTGCCCTGCTTTCCTCTGTTTCACTGCCACACCCACTGGTCAAAGCCATCGTAAGCAGCAGTACAAGAAGGGCATTCGTCTTTTTCTTTGGTGAAACTAATCTGCTTCTCCACATAGATGCTGCACTCTTCCTCTCACACCTGCAATTTATACCCAACTATTATATATGACTTATTATGGTTTTTCAATCAATATTTCGAGACTTTTAAAATTTCTGTCTATAAACCGCTTCCGGAACTCATCCGTAATTTCCTGCAGCTCCTTCAGTACTTTTTCTGTCACCGTGAAAGTATACAGCTTTTCCACTGGTGTCCCCACAATAAACGCAGCTGCATAAACTGTGGATTCTTCATAGCTCTTATCTTTCGGTAGTCCCGGATACTCTCCATTTAACGCAAGAGCCTTGATCTCAAATATGTACCGTACCAGCCGGTTATCCAGATTTTTATGGCACAGAGCCCGAAGGGACTGGTAGAGAAGCTTTAGCATTTCCTTTTCATCATTGTTCTCTCTGGTATAATAATCCATTACTTCCAGGAAATACATACCATAGCAGGCATTTTCAAAATCTTCCCTTAAGGGGGCGAAATAATTCTGGATCGATGCTTCGGATATGCTGTAGGAGGTTCTTCCCTCATACAGCCTGAATTCTCCAAAGCAAAAGGGATTGGTGGAAGCAAGCAGCCTGCTGCCCTGTCTTCTTGCCCCTTTGGCAAAGGCTGCTATTTTTCCCCTTTCCCTCGTCAGCATCACAACTCTTCTGTCATATTCCCCGAAAGGTTCCGCCTTCAGTATCAGGCCGGTAACGCTGCACAAATCCTGCACCTTTCTCTTCTCCCTCTTCCTGTCTGCCTTCTTCCTGCTTTCCGGCTGAGTAGGAAAGATAATCCTCTACCTTTCCTGTCTTTAAAAACTGCTCCCAGTAATCTGTTTCCTTCATCTTGCGCCCCCTGATCCTGTTTCCTATTAGGGTTTGCTTTTTTTATTTTTCTATTCGTAATCCTTCTGATTATAGCCGAAATTTTTCAGCAGGAAATCACTGTCTCTCCAGTCCTTCTTGACCTTGACCCAGAGCTGCAGATTCACTCTGGAATCCAGCATCTTCTCAATATCTTTTCTGGCTTCTGTACCGATTTTCTTCAGCATGCTGCCCTGCCTGCCGATGATGATCCCCTTATGGGATTCTCTTTCACAGATAATGGTCGCATCAATATCTACAATATCTTTTCTCCACTTCATCTTCTCAATGGTAACCGCTATGCCGTGTGGGATCTCCTCATCCAGACAGCGCAGTGCCTTCTCCCGGATCAGCTCCGCTACGATCTGACGCTGTGGCTGGTCAGTCACGGTATCCTCATCATAAAAGGCAGGTCCATAGGGCAGATATTTCATAATACAGGAGATCAGCTCCTCTGTATTTTCCTTTTTTAGGGCAGAAACCGGAACGATCTCTGCAAAATCCATTTCCTTCCGGTACACATCGATAAAGTGCAGCAGCTCTTCTTTCTTCACCATATCGATCTTGTTGATCACAAGGATGACCGGTGTATTCTGCTTTGAAAGCTGCTCGATGATATGTTTCTCCCCTGCTCCGATATAATCGGTGGGTTCTACCAGGAAAAGGATCACATCCACCTCCCTGATCGCGCTTTCTGCCGTTCCCACCATATACTCCCCAAGCTTGTTCTTGGACTTGTGGATACCCGGTGTATCGGTAAAGACGATCTGTCCCTCATCAGAGGTATAAACCGTGCGGATCCGGTTTCTGGTAGTCTGCGGTTTTCTTGAGGTGATCGCGATCTTCTGTCCGATAAGATTATTCATCAGAGTGGATTTTCCTACATTGGGTCTGCCGATCAGTGCGGCAAAACCGGATTTATACTGATCATTCATGTTTTTCTTCCTTTTCTGTGCTCTCTGTATTCTGCACCGCAGCCCTGGCAGCATCTGCAGCCTTCTTCGCTGCTTTTTCCTCTGCTCTCTGTGCCTTTTTTATCTTTCTTTTCTTATGTCCTCTCACGATCCCCTTGATCACAAGTACAAATATCAGAAGCACGATCAGGAATACAACGATATAAGGCAGATCGATCAGAACACCTATTCCAAATTCGGAAAGTCCCTCTCCTACATCTTCCAGACTGTTTATAAAGCCGCTGCTGATCCTCTCCCAGGTATCCTGTTCTTCTACCGGTGTCAGCTTTTTCACTTCATTAATATAAAGATTCACAGTACTGTAATTTACCTGATTGTCCATGGTACGGAGCTGGGACTCCATGCTTTCGATCTGATACCGCACATCAGACAGCCTGCTCTCTATCGTAATGATATCTTCTACACTTTCTGCCTGCTCCAGCAGGTCAAGCAGTCTTTCCTGCTCTACCTCCAGTGCTTTCTTATGGCTTTCCATATCCACATACTGCAGCGTCACATCTGTCACATTCTCACTTCTGCTTGTTACATTGGAGATTTCTGCCACATTGGAAAGAAAGCTGTCCAGCTTATCCTGAGGGATCCGGATAGTCAGACTGGCATTTCGCAGGCTCTCCCCATAATAACTGCTGTTATTATAAACATTGCTGGATTCCACATAGCCGCCATACGCCTTCGTCTTTTCATTCACCCTTGCATAAAGTGTCTCGAACTCCTCTGTTTCCACATCCATGGAAACATTACGGATCAGCTTCCGGCTGGTATCCTGTACAGCGACCTCCTCCGGGGCACCCTCCTCTGCCACCGCCTCAGCAGTATCATACTCATATTCGTTGGCATACACATCCCCGGTATCATAAAAAGCACTTTCATAAGCACCGTCTGCTGACTTGGATGTGGTCATCATAGCCATATCCGAAGACGCACTGCCGCAGCCCGTAAATGTCAGTAATGCAGCAGCCAGTCCTGCTGCCAGAAAGCCTGCCTGGCTTCTGGTTTTCCATTTTCCGGTTCTGTTTCCTGTTTCTGTGTTTTCCTTTTTCATCCTTTCCCCTCCTTTGCATTTACTTCCTTCCGGGAAGCTGATCCCTTTAATGGAACAGCTGATCCACAGAAAGAAACAGTTTCTTCTCTTCCTTTATCTTCTCTCCGTTTCCCACTACGCAGAGACAGTCATCCTTCATAAAGGCTTCGATATAACAAGAAAGTCCCTTTATCGTTTCTGCTGTAGTTGCCAGAAGCTCATCTCTCTCCTGCTGGATCCTGTCCATCGTAAGACCGGTCAGATATCCCGAAAGAGAATAATTTCCTCTGCCCTTTGGTGTCATAGGTGTATCCAGTTCACTGACCGCACCTATGATAAACTGTGTTACCGTTCTTTCATCAGCCTCATAATTCTTCACATAATCAGCAGCTTCCTGATAGGTTTCAATGGTCTTTTCGAGGTTCGGATCCCTATAGGAAACAAAGTAGGAATCTCCGCTTCTTGAGAAGGTACACATACATCCGTAGGCTCCTCCCTTTACCCTGACCTGCGTCCACAGATATTCATAGCCCATCATGACCTTTAAAACCTTCAGTGCTCCTGTATAGGGAAGTCCCTTTTTCAGGAAGTTGCCGGCACGGCATACATACTGTACCTGTCCGGCTGTCATAAAGGCTTCATTTTTCTTCGAAAGCTCCGGTACATAAGGAGTACCTGATACCTCGTCTGTGAAAAGAGCACTTCTGAACTCTGCGATTTTCTCTTCGATACCGGCAAGTCCTTCTTCCGTGCCTGTATAGTCGATCAGAAGATTTTCCGGACGGAAAATATAATGGATCAATGCCTTCAGGTTCTTTTTCAGGGATTCCTTTTTCTCCTCAAAGCTGCTGTCCAGATCTTCCAGGAGTCTGCACTGTACCATACCGGAAAGCTGCTGTGCACAGGCTGCTGCCGGGGAGAAATAGGAAAGTGCACGCAGTGCAGCAACAGTATGCCCTGATCCTGTCATGGAAGCCTGCATCCGGCTTCTGCACTCGGCAATGATCTCCTTCAGCCTCTTATCATCTGTAAAATCGGATGTCAGCAGGATCTCCCTGATCAGGTCAAGTGCCTCATCCCTGTTTTCATAAAATACCTTGGTCTTGATCTCCAGCGTAGCCAGGAACTTTGAAAGATCTTTTGCATTGCCATAGGTTCCTGCCTGTACATCAATCCCGCCGGTTTTGCAGTTGACCTCATTAAACAGCTCTCCATAGCTGTAATGCTCTGTGTTGACACCCATCAGAACACTTTTCAGGATACCAACGTAAGGGAACAGTTCTGCCGGTACCTGTTTCAGATCAAACAAAAGCTTGATATAAGCGATCCCATTGGTGAAGATATCGTGCACAAGCAGGGTGCTTCCTGCCAGCTTTCTTTCTTCATTGATATAAGGAGTGGCCTCTTTCTTCATGTCCTCCCGTTTCAGAAGCGGGATCGTCTCTAACGCTTCCCTCGTATCAGGTGCCTCCTGATATTCCCGGAGTGCTTTTGTATTCTCCACAATAGCAAGAACCTCTTCTTCAGAAAGTGTATTCTTATATGTCTGAAGTCTGTCATGAAGGGCTTCATCCTTCCTTGTGGTCAGTCCCTGTACCGGCTTTACGGTAAGGATTGTCTTATGCGGATTCTTCAGCAGATATCTGTCAATCAGCTCCTCATAATAGCCCTCTGTAATAGCCTCCTTCAGCTCCTCATAGGTCTGATTGGCCTCGATATGCATAAAAGGCTCTTTCTTATCATACAGCCAGCTGTCCATTGCCTGCAGACCAAGCATCAGTCCTTTCGGATAGGAACCAAAATCCCCTTCTCTGTATTTGAAGGTAAAGTAATTGACAGCCGCCTGCAGTGCCTTTCTGTCGATACCTTCCTTCACCAGCTTTTTCAGAGTATCCTCGATCACAGAAACAAAGGCTTCCTTCTGGTCTTCATCCGCATTCTTGGCTACGATACTGAAGTAGGGCTGTGCAATCCCATTTTCCATGGTGCTGTAAACATCCTTGCCGATCCCTGCATCGATCAGAGCCTGCTTTACCGGTGTTCCCGGTGCAGAACAGAGCACATAGTCAAGAATATCCATTGCCGCATACAGCTTTCTGTCAAGGCTGCTTCCCATGGAGACATTATAGGTCAGATAGGTGTTCTCCCTGACAGGTTCATCCTCCATAATGGAATATTCCTTTACGATCTCCCTTTTCTCTGCAAAAGGCTCCTGCTGCCGGATCTCTGAATCAATCGTAAGGCTGTCAAAATCCTTCAGATAATTCTCTTCCAGGAAGGTAAGATATTCTTCCGCATCCAGATTACCGTACAGGTAAATATAGCTGTTGGACGGATGATAGTATCTCTGATGGAAGGAAAGAAATTCTTCATAGGTAAGATCAGGGATATCCTCTGGATCTCCGCCAGATTCCAGTCCGTAAGTGATGTCCGGATACAGGGAATTCATGATCTCTCTCTCTGCCACATCATCCGGGGAAGAAAAGGCACCCTTCATTTCATTATAAACAACACCGTTGATCTTCAGGTCATCTTCCTTATTTTCCAGCTCATAGTGCCAGCCTTCCTGACGGAAGATCTTCTCTTCCTTGTAGATATTCGGATAAAATACGGCATCGAGATAGACATGAACCAGATTCTTAAAGTCTGTATCATTGCAGCTCGCTACCGGATAAACTGTCTTATCTGGATAGGTCATGGCATTCAGGAAGGTATTCAGGGATCCCTTGGCAAGCTCAATAAAGGGATCCTTCACCGGAAAGTTCTTAGAACCGCAAAGTACGGAATGCTCCAGGATATGGGCAACCCCCGTGCTGTCCTTTGGCGGTGTCCTGAAGCCGATATAAAATACCTTGTTCTCATCATCATTTAATAACAGGGTAATATGTGCTCCTGTCCTTTTGTGCTTCAGCAGATATCCTTCGGAATTCAGATCCTTGATCTGTCTCTTTTCCAGAATTTCATAGGCTGTTAATTTTTCAAGATTCTGTGACATAAATGCTATCCTTTCTTTTATACACTGAAGGTCATAAGACCAAGCTTTGATACGATGATTTCCCTGATGATCATCCCGGAAGCTTTCTTCCTTGCAAGGTTCATCTCCGTAAGTTCCTTCAGGGTCAGGATCTTCTCTGTGTAAACCATCTTTTTCTTTCCAAACAGGGATTTCTTCTCTGTCAGTACATTGACCTTTACTTTGATCCGGAGCTGCTTAAAGGTCTCATATAAAAAGCTGCCCTTTTCCAGGTAATAAAATTCACTTTCCAACGTAGTTTCCAGCGAGGTTTCCTTCAGGAAATAATGCTGGATGATCGTTTTCATCTTAAAGGGAAGCATCTCCTGCTCCATCAGCTCCGCATAGGTCAGTCTGGCACCAATATAAATATTGCCTGTATCCTGCATCACATATTTAAAGTCCGTATCCTGCAGCTCTTCCATTCTCTGCTTCTCGTCCATTCCATTCTCCTTTACAGGTCTTTCTCATGAGGGATTTTCGATATCCTCTATCGTATAACCTGACAGACGCATGGCATCCCTGACTGCCTTTTCACTCAGTCCTGTCTCTGTGCACAGTTCTTCTACGGTAACCTTCCTGCGCAGCTCCTCAGACAGCTCCTTTGCCTTCTCTGCCACCTGGTTTACCTTCTTTAAAACCTTATTGTCCTTCTGTGTTTCTTCCATGCTATCACTGATAAAATCCTCCATGGCATCCATGACCATTTTCATCAGCATCCCTTCAGCCTCTTCCTTCTTTTCGAGGCATCCAAGCATGGTCACACCCATGGAAAGTGCCACGTTGCCTTCTCCGATCAGATCCTCTACGAAAACACCCTGCCCCGCATAAAGCTTTGCGATCTCCACAACCTTTGGCAGATACACCTGGATCAGCCTGCCCTGTGCATCTGTTTCTCCTGCCATGGCAGATAACGTAAAAGCATCCTTCTCTCCGTCAGAAAACACAGGAAGCTCCAGCAGTTCCTTTTTGTACTCTTCCAGATAATCGATCTCTTCCTCAGAAAGAATATCTTCCTCCTCTGCAGTGCTTTCTCCTATCGTGATATGATACTTCTCCAGATATTCAAACACCATGGCAAGCTGCTCTTCCGAAAGAGAAAGCACCTGAAACGCCTCTTCTACCTGTTCCTTCCGGATGCTGTTCCCCTGTTCTCTGGCAAGACGCTTTACCTTCTCCAATGTTTTTGCAAATAAAATCTCCTGATTTTCTTCCATTTTTTCTTCCTTCTTTATGAATTATGCTTTACATGCACATGCGTAAACAGATGCTCCTGACAGTATTCATAATTGCCGTCGCACTTGGAGCAGAAACGGAACTCCAGCTCCGGATTGGTTTCCTCTGTTCTGCCGCAGACCGCACATTTGTGTCTTGTGATCTTAGAAGAATTCTTTACCTCCCGTTTGAATTCCTGTCTTCTCTTCATCTGCTTTGGTGACATATGGATCCTGCTCCTGCTGGTAAAGAAAAATACAGCAAAGTTCAGCAGGGACGCCGCTATGACAAAACGGTTTGCTGCTGTCAGGTAAGGATTTCCATAGCCTGCAATAAAATTATACACCAAAATCAGTCCGTAGATAATACCAAGGAACTTGACTTTGATCGGAATGAAGAAAAACAGCAGAACCTGCATATCCGGAAAGGTTGCTGCAAAAGCAAGGAATATGGACATATTCACATAGTAGGTACTGAACATACCGGAAATCAGAGTGAAATAATTCTCTGCACCAACTGCTACCAGCACTTCTCCCTGAAAAAGATAAACAAAGCCCATCATGGCAAAGGCGCCCACCGCCGTAAAGACCATACCAAGCAAAAGGTATACATTATACCGGTAGGTTCCCCATGCCCTTTCCAGGCTGGTTCCGATCGAATAATAGAAATACAGCATGATCAGGGTAAAGAAATCAAAGCTTTCCGGCGGTACGATCAGCCAGGTAACAAGACGCCATACCTGTCCTTTAAACAGGATCGCATAGGGATTTAAAGTCAGATAATTCAGCATCACCGGATTGATCCAGCTGATCAGATACCCACAGGCATAAAACAGGATCAATACCAGGGAAATATTCTTGATGGCATATTTGCCGAATTTTTTTTCAAAATTACTCATAGGTTTCATAAAAGAGCTCCTCCGGTCTTTCTTTTCAGCTTAATATGCTACATTTTATCATTCTGCCGGTAAATTGTAAACTCACGGAAGAAATTTAAGAAACAGACTATTCTTTCTTAACAAAATGTTAATTTATGCTCATTGCAATTTAAAAAGTGCTGTCGTATAATAACTAAATATGTCCAGCTTTGTCGGACACATAAAATAAGAAGAAAAAGGTGGTTATTTTTATGAACCATACATATACTCTGGGAATCGACATTGGTTCCACTACCGTAAAAATCGCAATTTTAGATGATGCGCATCAGATCCTGTTTTCTGATTACAAAAGGCACTTTGCCAACATCAGGGAGACACTTTCTTCCCTCCTGCAGGATGCCTATCAGAAGCTTGGAAACCTGACTGTCCATCCTGTGATCACAGGCTCCGGCGGTCTGACCCTTGCCAATCATCTGGAAGTTCCCTTTGTACAGGAGGTTGTAGCTGTTGCCACTTCCTTAAAGGAAATCGCTTCCAAAACAGACGTTGCCATCGAGCTTGGCGGTGAGGATGCCAAGATCATCTACTTTGAAGGCGGCAATGTGGAACAGCGTATGAACGGAATCTGTGCCGGCGGTACCGGTTCCTTTATTGACCAGATGGCTTCTCTTCTGCAGACAGATGCCTCCGGTCTGAATGAATATGCCAAAAATTACCAGTCTTTATATACCATTGCAGCCCGCTGCGGTGTATTTGCCAAATCCGATATCCAGCCCCTGATCAATGAAGGTGCTACCAAGGAAGACCTTTCTGCCTCCATTTTCCAGGCAGTTGTCAACCAGACCATCAGCGGCCTTGCCTGTGGTAAGCCGATCCGTGGTCATGTTGCTTTTCTTGGAGGTCCCCTTCACTTTTTATCCGAACTGAAGGCCGCCTTTATCCGTACCCTGAAGCTGGATGAGGAACACACCATTGACCTGGACAACTCCCATCTGTTTGCCGCTATCGGTTCTGCCCTGAATGCCAAAGAAGATGTCTCCTACTCCATGGAAGAAATGGTGAAGAAGCTTTCTTCCAATATCAAAATGGAATTTGAGGTGGAACGTATGGAGCCTCTGTTTTCAGGTAAGGCTGAATATGAAGCCTTCCAGAAGCGTCATGCCAGCCACCATGTAGAGACTGCTGACCTTTCCACCTATGAGGGCAACTGCTTCCTTGGTATCGATGCCGGAAGTACCACCACCAAGATCGCTCTGGTTTCCGAAGAAGGAAAGCTCCTTTACTCCTTCTACAGCAGCAATGATGGAAGCCCCTTAAAGACAGCGATCCGCTCCATGAAGGAGATCAGTGAGCTGCTTCCCGAAAAGGCACATATTGTCCGCTCCTGCTCTACCGGTTACGGTGAGGCCCTGTTGAAGGCAGCTTTCCTTCTGGATGACGGAGAGGTAGAAACGGTAGCCCATTACTATGCAGCCGCTTTCTTTGATCCCAATGTAGACTGCATCCTCGACATTGGCGGTCAGGATATGAAGTGCATCAAGATCAAGAACCAGACCGTAGACAGCGTACAGTTAAATGAAGCCTGCTCCTCCGGCTGCGGTTCCTTTATTGAAACCTTTGCCAAGTCCCTGAACTATACTGTAGAGGACTTTGCGAAGGCTGCTCTCTTTGCAGAGCATCCCATTGACCTTGGTACCCGTTGTACCGTATTCATGAACTCCAAGGTAAAGCAGGCACAGAAGGAGGGCGCCTCCGTATCGGATATTTCCGCTGGTCTTGCCTACTCTGTTATCAAGAACGCCCTGTTTAAGGTTATCAAGGTATCCAGTGCTGACGAGCTTGGAAAAAACATCGTCGTACAGGGCGGTACCTTCTACAATGACGCCGTCCTCAGAAGCTTTGAAAAGATCGCAGACTGTGAAGCCATCCGTCCGGATATCGCCGGTATCATGGGAGCCTTTGGTGCTGCCCTCGTTGCCAGGGAGCGGTATACCTGCGGACAGGAAACCACCATGCTTCCCATGAACAAGATCCTTTCCCTGCAGTTTGAGACCAGCATGGCAAAGTGCCGTGGCTGTACCAACAACTGCCGTCTGACCATCAACAAATTCTCCGGCGGCAGACAGTATATTTCCGGAAACCGCTGTGAAAGAGGTCTTGGCAAGCAGAAAAATGCCGACAATATGCCAAACCTGTTTGAGTATAAGCTAAAGCGGGTATTTGACTACGAGCCGCTTCCCGCTGACGAGGCAAAGCGTGGCAATGTCGGTATCCCCAGAGTCCTGAACATGTATGAGAACTATCCGTTCTGGTTTACATTCTTTACACGCCTCGGCTACCGGGTTATCCTTTCCCCGCTGTCCACGCACAAAATCTATGAGCTTGGTATTGAATCCATTCCCAGTGAATCCGAATGCTATCCTGCCAAGCTGGCTCATGGACATGTAAAATGGCTGATCGACCAGAAGGTAGACTTTATCTTCTACCCGGCACTGTTCTATGAAAGGAAGGAATTTGACGAGGCAAACAATCACTATAACTGCCCAATCGTTACCTCTTATTCTGAAAATATCAAGAATAATGTGGAGGAGATCGGACGGGGAGAAGCCATTCTCCGTAATCCCTTTATGTCCTTCCGGGATGAGAAGACGATCTCCGATGCCCTGATCAAGGAATTTCAGGAGATCCCTGCTTCCGAAATCATCGAGGCTGTTCATCTTGCATGGGAGGAGCTGGCAGCAGCCAGAAAAGATATGCAGCATAAGGGCGAAGAGGTTCTGGAATGGATGAAGGAGACCGGTAACCGCGGTATTGTTCTTGCCGGCCGTCCTTACCATATCGATCCTGAGATCAATCACGGTATTCCAGAGCTTATCAACTCCTATCATATTGCTGTACTGACTGAGGATTCCATTTCCCATCTGGCAAAGCCGGAACGCCCACTGATCGTTTCCGACCAGTGGATGTACCACTCAAGGCTCTATGCTGCAGCAAGCTATGTAAAGACCGTGGATAATCTGGATCTGATCCAGCTTAACTCCTTTGGCTGTGGACTGGATGCTGTTACCACAGATCAGGTAAATGATATTCTTTCCGGTTCCGGCAAGATCTATACCTGTCTGAAGATCGATGAAGTTAATAACCTGGGAGCAGCAAGGATCCGTATCCGTTCCCTGATCTCTGCGATCCGTGTCAGGGAACAGAAGCATCAGGAGCGTGAGATCCACTCCTCCGCTATTTATAAAGTACCCTTTACCGAAGAGATGCGGAAGGACTATACGATTCTCTGTCCGCAGATGTCTCCGATCCACTTTGATGTGCTCTCCGCTGCCTTTAAGGCCTGTGGCTATCACTTTGAAGTGCTTTCCAATGACAACCGCCATGCGGTAGATGTTGGACTGAAATATGTAAACAACGATGCCTGCTATCCTTCCCTTATGGTAGTAGGCCAGATCATGGATGCCCTTCTGTCCGGCAAATATGATGTCAACAAGGTTGCTGTCATCATGACCCAGACAGGCGGAGGCTGCCGTGCTACCAACTATGTAGGCTTTATCCGCCGTGCCCTGGAAAAGGCCGGTATGCCACAGGTTCCTGTTATTTCCCTGAACATGGCCGGCATCGAAAGCAACCCCGGCTTCCACCTGAATCTGGAAATGCTGATGCGTGCTGCCTATGCTGCTGTATTTGGTGATATTTTCATGCGCTGTGTATACCGTATGCGCCCTTATGAAAAGGAACCCGGCAGTGTCGAAGCTGTCCACCAGAAATGGGTTGAGAAATGCTGTGCCTTTGTTTCTGCAAAGCATATGAATTTCTTCACCTTCCAGAAGATGTGCCGTCAGATGATCGAGGAGTTCGATGCTATCCCCATCACTGACAGGAAGAAACCAAGAGTCGGCATAGTAGGTGAGATCCTTGTCAAATATGCACCTGCAGCCAATAACCATCTGGTCGAGCTGCTGGAATCAGAGGGTGCCGAAGCTGTCGTTCCGGATCTTCTGGACTTCATGCTCTACTGCTTCTACAACCAGATTTACAAGGCTGACCAGCTAGGCATGAGTAAGAAAACTGCTTTCATTTCAAGGCTTGGCATTGATGGCCTTGAATATCTGCGCAGCGGTGCCAGAAAGGCCTTTGAAAAGAGTGTCCACTTTGAGCCGCCCTGCCGGATCTACCAGACCGTAGAATATGCGAAGGAGATCGTTTCTATCGGCAATCAGACCGGTGAAGGCTGGTTCCTGACCGGTGAAATGATCGAGCTGATCCACAGCGGCGTCAATAACATCGTATGTACACAGCCCTTTGGCTGCCTGCCAAACCATGTCGTAGGCAAGGGCGTTATCAAGGAGCTGAGAAAGCACTATCCGTTAAGTAATATCGTAGCCATCGACTATGATCCTGGTGCCAGCGAGGTAAACCAGTTAAACCGTATCAAGCTGATGCTCTCAACTGCCCAGAAGAATTTAAAAAACCAGAAGGACTGACTTAGAAAGGACTTTCCATGATCAAACAGGAAATCAATGAGATCAAACGGCTGTTTACCCCAAATAGCTGCTCCATCACCAGAATCTGCGGCTGCTATGTAGACGGCGAAAAGAATAAAAAAACTGATTTTAAGGAAGCATTTCTTTCTCTTCCTGAAGAAGAAATCTTCAAATATTTTGAACTGCTCCGGAAGACCCTTTCCGGAAGCATTGGCAAGAATCTGCTGAACCTGGAGTTTCCGACAGATACAGAGCTTGAAGGCGGCACCCAGGAATTTCTCCTAAAGCTTCGTGACAGCAAGCTGAAGGATGATGCCCTCCTGGAGGAATTTTATGACCGTGTGATCGGCTCCTACGAATATGTAGGCAACTATCTGATCCTGCTGATCCATGATGCCTATGATGTTCCCGGAAAGGCGCTGGATGGCATGACTATGGATGATGCCTCTGATACTGTATTTGAATATCTGCTCTGCTGCATCTGCCCTGTGGCCCTGTCAAAGCCGGGGCTCAGCTATGATGCCTCCCTAAATGAATTCCATAACCGGATCAGGGACTGGGTAGTCAACATGCCTGAAACAGGCTTTCTCTTCCCTTCCTTCAATGACAGAGCGACCGATATCCACAGCACCCTGTTCTTTAACAAGAATCCGGAAGAACCACACAGTGAATTTGTAGAAGGGATCCTTGGCTGCTCTCTGCCCTTATCTGCAGGAAGCCAGAAGGAAACCTTCCAGACCATTATCGAGGAAACTCTCGGTGAAGACTGCGAGTATGAAGTTGTAAAAAACATCCACGAAAACCTTGCTGAAATGATCGAAGAGCATAAAGAGATCCCTGAACCGCTTACTCTTGATAAAAAGGAAGTCAAGAACCTCCTTGAAAAAAGCGGTGTGGAGGAAGAAAAGCTGAAGGACTTTGATGCTCTCTATGAAGCTGCAGCCGGTGATGATACTGCCCTCTTTGTCAGCAACGTGGCAAGCACAAGATCCTTTGAAGTCAAAACCCCTGATGTTGTCATAAAGGTCAACCCTGACCGTGCCGATCTTGTCAACACCATGATGGTAGACGGCAGACGCTGTCTTGTCATTGAGATCAATGATCAGGTGGAAGTCAATGGCATCAACGTATCTGTAGCAGAAAGGGCTCCCGAATAGGAAGCCCTTTTTTGTCATTATTATTTTATAGCTTCCTCTATCTCCTGAAGCTCTTCCTCCGGAAGCCTTGCCTTTTCATGCTTTCTGACTGCTTCCAGATTCTTCAGGATCTGCTCCGGCCTGGAAGCTCCGATCAGGACACTTGTAACCTCCTTTTTCTGTAAGAGCCATGCGATTGCCAGCTCTGACAGTGACATACCATAGCTTCCTGCGATCTCATCCAGCTTAAGCAGCAACGGTCTTGTGGAAAGTACCTGATCCTCGTGCAGGAAACGACCATCCCTCAGCACCCGGCTGTCTGCCGGTATCTCCTTCAGATACTTGTCTGTGAGCATACCCTGTGCCAGTGGTGAGAAGCAGATCATGCCCTTACCGGAAATGTAGCCCTGCTTCAGGATACCGTTATGCTCTACCGTTCTGTTCAGGATATTATAGCTGTTCTGATTGATCACAAACGGACAGTGCAGCTCATCCAGTATTTTCTCTGCCCTTGCCATTGTCTCACCATCATAATTGGAAAGTCCAACATACAGTGCCTTACCGCTCCTTACGATCTGTGCAAGTGCCCCCATTGTCTCTTCCAGTGGTGTCTCCGGATCCATTCTGTGATGATAAAAAATATCCACATAAGACAGTCCCATACGCTTCAGACTCTGATCGAGACTGGCGATCAGATATTTTTTACTTCCCCAGTCCCCGTAGGGTCCTTCCCACATCTTCTGTAAAAGCCTGTATTATCGTTTTCCTGATATCTTGTTTTACTTGCAGTGTATTCTCCCATTGTTCTGTTTCCTTCCTGGTAAATTCTATTGTTCTGCCAGTTCCTCATAAAAATGGAAACTGTTCTTGCCATTCTGTTTGACATGATACAGTGCCTTGTCTGCTTTCATATAGTATTCTTCAAAGCTGCCTCCCTGTCTGCACATACACAGACCACAGGATAAGGATGCCGGCGAAGTCTCCACATTGACATTCTTTGCTGCCTCAAAGCTTTCAAACAGTCTTCTCATCCGTGTGCTCATCTCTACTTCCGATACTTCCGGCAGATAGAACAGGAACTCGTCTCCTCCCAGACGACAGACCACTGCATTCTCCATACACTCTGTGAGCATTTCTCCTACCAGTCTGAGGGCACGATCCCCCGCCTTATGTCCGTAGACGTCATTGATCTTCTTCAGATTATCCATATCTGCAAATCCAAGATATCCCTCAAGCTTCTGCATATTTTCAGTGATCAGCTTCTCACCCTTATTACGCATGGGAAGCCCGGTCAGATAATCCAGGCTTTCCCTGGCCTCTCTCTGACGTGCCAGCTCCAATTCATGGATGTGATCCATTGTCTGAATCAGTGTGACAACCAGCAGAACCATCAGTCCTGCTCCAATAAAGATTCCTGACATCGACACAACACGGTACACCTCTGTCACCTCCAGCATGACCGCAATTATGACAGCCACAATTCCGATCAGAGGTAGCTTGTATTTTTTTGCTGTTCCCCGGATAATATCCCTGGTAATGGTGACCAGTATCGTCAGGAACGTTCCTGCGATCACCAGATGGGACAAGAACATTGTCGTGATAAAATCTGCGATATCCAACACCTGTAATACTGTACATATCACAAAATTTGCACAGGTAATACACTCTGCCACATGATAGGCCTTCCGGTACCTCCCCTGCTGAACACTGTCAATATAGAACAAAACTGGGACCGGACAGAGCATCACTACAAAGAAGCACATATCCGCCAGAATGGAAGCATTGGAAACAAACAGCTGGCGAAGCTTCGATTCCCCCAGCATCCACACTGCTCCCAGAAGCATACACCATCCCAGATATTCCAGATCAAACCTTGTCTTATACATGATGCCAAGCACCAGGCTGAAGATCAGCACGGCCAGTCCGGCAAGCAGCACAAAGCCAGCAATCATGGTCACCATAAAATAGCTATGGAACAGATATTCCCAGATATCTGATTTATCTCCGCAATATACTGTGTTGACAACACCGGAATATTTTTCGGTAAAGGACTGCAGCTCAATCCGCAGTTCCTGTCCGGCATCCTCCCCGGATGTTTCACAGAACACATACCGGCTGGCAGAATTTTTTCCAAAGGGTCTGGTATCCTTCGTATCATATACGGTTCTCAGCTCCCCACCGATAAAAATACGCACATTCTCAATGGAGGCTCTTATTGCAATCGTATTTTCATTATAATCCTCAGGGAGTACTGACCGGATGACCAGAAGCTCTCCAGCAGGCACATCATACCTGCCGGGAATCCGGATCTCCTCTTCTGTGCCATCTGCCTTTTCCCAGAAAAAGGTTCCAGTATAAGTAATGCTCTCCTCCGTAACTGTTTCCCTTTCGCTTGGGTATATACACTGTCCCAGCAGGAATGCCAAAAGCAGCATAACCATCACCATATAAAATAAAATTCTTTTATACCTGTTTATCGTATATTTCTCTTCTGTCAATTTTTTCTTCTCCGCTATCATTAACTTCTGTGGCTTGTGACCCCAGTACTATTTTAAGGTGATTATACTCTATTTTTCCTTCTCTTGGAATAATTATTTTATCCCCAATCCCCACTTGCTTTTCCGGTTGCGGAGCCTTCTCTTTTTCGCTATAATGGGCATGGACATTATTGTGAAATATTTCATATTAAAAGAAAGGATCAACCCTATGGAAAAAATAGCAAGTTTTACCGTCAATCACATAAAGCTCCAGCCAGGTATCTATGTTTCCCGTAAGGACTCTGTCGGTGCTGAAACGATCACTACCTTTGACCTGCGCATGACAAGTCCCAATGAAGAGCCTGTTATGAACACGGCAGAGGTTCACACGATCGAGCATCTTGGTGCCACCTTCCTCAGGAACCATCCCGTTTTTAAAGACAAGACCATTTACTTTGGTCCCATGGGATGCCGTACCGGCTTTTATATGCTTCTTGCAGGGGATTACAGTTCAAAAGAGGTAGTTCCTCTTGTAACAGAATTATTTGAATTTGTCAGGGATTTTAAAGGTGAAGTACCCGGCGCTGCCCCAAGAGACTGCGGCAACTATCTGGACATGAACCTTTCTATGGCAAACTATCTCGCCAGGAAATATCTGGATCAGGTTTTATACGGGATCAAGGAAGACCGTCTGATCTATCCGGAATAAATTTTTAAAGCAAATACAGAAAGGACTATAGACATATGAAAAAAATCGGAATCATCGGAGCCATGGAGCTGGAAGTCAGTACACTGAAGGAAGCCATGACTGTTTCCTCTGTTATCACCTGTGCCGGCATGGACTTTTATGAAGGTACTTTAAATGACTCTGCTGTCGTTATCGTCCGTTCCGGCGTAGGCAAGGTCAACGCCGCCCTCTGCGTACAGATCCTCGCTGATAAATTTGCCGTAACACATATCATCAATACCGGTGTTGCCGGTTCCTTAAATGCCGCACTGGATATCGGAGATATTCTGGTATCAAGGGACGCGATGCATCATGATGTGGATGCTACCATCTTTGGTTACAAGCCAGGCGAGGTACCACAGCTAGGCATCTGTGAATTTGTAGCAGATACTCAGCTTGCCTCCCTTGCCATTGCTTCCTGCAAGGAAGTGAATCCGGATCTGCAGGTTCATCTTGGCCGTGTTGTCAGTGGAGATCAGTTTATCTCCTCCTCTAAGGTAAAGGAACGCCTGATTCAGGTCTTCCACGGTGACTGTGCCGAAATGGAAGGTGCTTCCATTGCCCAGGGTGCTTATCTGAATCATATTCCCTTTGTTATTATCCGTGCAATCTCAGACAAGGCAGACGGCTCAGCAGAAGTAGACTATCCTGTATTTGAAGAGGCGGCCGCCAGACATTCTGCCCGCCTTGTAGAGGATCTGGTAAAAAGAATCTAATCAGTTTTTTCCAGCATCCGTTCAATAAAGATACCATATCCCTTTGTGGAATCCTGTACAAGAACATGAGTGACAGCACCGATGATCTTTCCGTTCTGGATGATCGGACTGCCGCTCATTCCCTGTACGATCCCACCTGTTTCAGATAACAGTCTCTCATCCGTGATCTGCAGGACAATTCCCCTGTTGATATTATCATTTCCGAGATTGATATCCGTGATCTCTACTTCATAGTTTTCAATATCACCACCAATAGAACAGCGTATCTGTGCAGGGCCAGTCTCGATCTCCTGCTTCAGTCCCACAGGAAGGGCTTCCTGATCCTCTCCTGCGATCTTTGGAGAACAAATGCCAAATATCCCTCTTGTTGTATTCTCCGTTATGATTCCCAGAATATTTCTGTCATCATATTCGATAAACCCCGTCAATTCTCCTGGTGATCCATTGCTTCCCTTTGTAATCCCGATGATTTCCGTATGATACAGTGTTCCTTTCTGCAAAGCCATAAGCGTGCTGGTATCCACATCATTGATCCCATGTCCGAGTGCTCCAAAATGTCCCGTTTCATCTATATAGGTCATGGTTCCAACCCCCTGTGCATTATCTCTGATCCAGATTCCAAGCTTATATTCTCCCTGTTCATTTAGCTGCGGCTTTGTCATCACATACAGTTCCTCTTCATTTCTTTTTATCTTCAGAATCAGATTCTGTCCTTCACAACAGCTCACTGTTTCCATAAACTGTTTTTTCCCTTTTACCGGTTCATCATTGACCTCAAGGATATAATCCCCTGGCTGAAGAATGTAATGGGCAGGACTGCAGCTCTCCCCGCTTTCTCCCTCAAATTCCCCAACACCAACCACCAGAACGCCTTCTGTCTTCACATATATCCCAATCGGGATTCCTGCCGGCTTCAATCTGACATCATCAATAACTTCCACAGAAACATCCTTGAGCGGTATGACACCAAACAGTCTTACCTTCAGCTTATAGCTGTCAATCTGCTCTGCTTTCATCGTTACCGGTCTGCTGAAATCTACCATCAGACCACTATCTGTGATCGTCTTCTGTCCGGCCGCCGATGTTTCCACCGCTTCCTTATACAGAATGCCTTTGGCAGGTACCTGGAAATCAAATGTTTCCTCCATACCTGATTTCACCATAATAGTCGCCGGAATTCTGCACCACAGACTATAATATCCAAATGCAGTCATCATTCCTGTTCCGAATATCAGCAGTATATATAAGAAAAACCGGTAGGCTGCCCATTTATTTCTGTTATTCCTTTTGATCTGTTCCAAGCCTTCACATCCTTCTCTTTTCCATACAGAAGGTTTTTGAAATAATTTTTCTCACTTCTGCCGGCACTCTTCCCGTATCCCTTCAAACTCAAAGAAAAAGGAACACGCTCTTTGCATGTCCCTTTTAGTATGTGAAATATGGATTTTTTTATGTTACTAATTCTTGGATTTTAAAGCCATCTGCTTCATCTCTCTGGCATTAGTCATAACAGCCTCTGTCACTTCTCCCCCGCCAAGGAGTCTTGCCAGCTCCAGAGCACTCTCTTCTTCCTTAAGCTCCCGGATCCTTGTCACCGTCCGTTCCCCTTCGATCTGTTTCTCGATCAGGAAATGCACATCCTCCATGGCTGCGATCTGCGGCAGATGAGTAATACAGATGATCTGATGCTCCCTGGAGAGCTGTCCCAGCTTTTCTGATACCTTCCATGCTGTCTTTCCACTGATCCCTGCATCGATTTCATCAAACACGAGAGTAGGTGTTTCTTCTGTATCCGCAAACACCGATTTGAATGCCAGCATGATTCTGGAAAGCTCTCCCCCACTTGCTACCTGGGAAAGAGGCTTTTTCGCTTCTCCAGGATTGGTAGAGATCAGGAACTCTGTTCTGTCATAGCCCTGCTCGGAAAGATATTCCTCATCACTTATAACGGTAACTGCAAAATCTACATTAAGGAAATTCAGATCTCTCATTGCTTCTGCCAGTTTCTCTGATAATTCCTCTGCTTCTTTATTCCGTATCTCGGATACCGCCTTACAGTACTGAAGAAGCTTCTCCTTTTCTTCTGCCAGCTTTCCCGAAAGCTGCCTGTAATATTCTTCATAATCAGAAAGCTGCATCAGCCGCTTTTTCTTTTCTTCCAGCTCCTGAAGCACTGCTTCAACAGTCTGTCCATACTTTCCCTTCAGATGGTTGATCAGATCCAGTCTGTCTCTTATCCTTGCATACTCTTCCTCATCGAAGGTGAGGCTTTCCTGATAATCTGCCATAGATCTGTTAAAATCGTTCAGCAGATTATCTATTTCAAGAAGCTGGTCTGCAAGTATCCCTGCTTCTTCATCCAGCATGATCACATTCTTCAGTTCTCTGACCGCCCTTCCGATCAGTTCTCCGGCACTGCCATCCTCTTCATAGCCGGTTATGCCATAAACAAGACCTGCCGTTTCCTGAAGCTGTCTGGCACTGCTCATTTTACGATAGCTTTTTTCCAGCTCCTCTTCCTCTTCGGGAATCAGTGCTGCTTCTTCGATCTCATTTACTTCAAAGGAAAGCAGATCCATTTCTCTTTTTCTTGTCTGCTCATCCAGGGCATTCTCTGAAAGCTCCTTCTGCAGCTGCCTGTATTCCCGGTAGCTCTTTTTCAGATTATCTTTCAGTTCTGCAAGCTTTTTTCCTGCAAAAGCATCCAGCAGCTGTGCCGGTTTCTCCTTGCCTAAAAGCTGCTGGTGCTCGTGCTGTCCACACATATCAAGAAGTATACCTGAAAGCTGCCGGAGCTGTCCCATGCTCACGCTCTCTCCGTTTACCCGGCATATACTCCTCCCCTGCATAAGCTTACGCTGCAGGATCAGTGTATCATCCTCTATAGGGAAATCCAGCTCCTCTATTCTTTTCTTCTGCTCTTCATTCAGGGAAAAAACAAGTTCGATCAGTGCATATTCAGCACCGGTTCTGATATAGTCCTTATCTGCCTTGGCACCAAGTGCCAGATTGACAGATCCGATAATAATAGATTTTCCGGCACCTGTTTCACCGGTTAATATATTCAGTCCTTTTTTAAATTCCACTTCTGCTTCGTCAATCAAAGCCAGATTTTTTACATGTAAGCTTTCCAGCATTTTTATTCCTCCTGCCAGTGCAAAACAGTTATTCTTCCAGTACACTGCGGATCTTTCCCATAGCAGTCTCCGTTTCCTCTGTTGTTCTGACTGCTATCATGATCGTATCATCCCCGGCAATAGATCCGACAATCTCCTTCAGCTTCATGGCATCGATTGCTGCAGCCACTGCCATGGCCATACCGGATACTGTCTTCACTACAAGTATATTCTGTGCCATATCCATGGAAACAAACCCGTCCTTTAATACACGGATATATTTATCGCTCAGATAATGATCATTGTGTGGCAGTATCGTATATCTCTGTCTTCCATCCCCACCGGAGATCTTGGAAAGCTTCAGCTCTCTGATATCTCTTGATACCGTAGCCTGAGTCACATGATAGCCGGCTTCCTTCAGACGATTTGCCAGCTCCTCCTGGGTTTCAATCTCATATTGCTCTACCAGTTCTTTAATTTTTTCATGTCTGCTTTTTTTCATTTTTTCTATCCCATCTTGTTATGAAGGCTTTCCAGAAAGCTGACCCTGCTCAGCTTGATGATCCCTGTCGTCCTGCTGGAGCGTCTGATCACGATCCTGTCTCCTGTACGGAGCGTCACTCTGTGATTTCCATCAAAGCTTGCCTCGACCTCCTGAACTGTCCCATCATGTCCTGTGTCTATACTGATAGTCACTTCATCCTCCGGTGAGAGCACAATACTGCTGTGCTGCATGGAATGTGGACAGATCGGTGAGATCACCATGAGCTGCGCCTTGGGATCCACCACGGGACCTCCTGCCGACAGATTATAACCGGTAGAGCCTGTAGGTGTTGCCACGATCATGCCATCTGCACTGTATCTGTGCAGGAACTGCCCGTTAACACTGATCGTAAATATAATGATCTGCAGGCTTCCCTTTCTGGTAATCACAATATCATTGAGTGCCTGCGTGGAATCCTCCGGCATATCCCTGTCCTTTTGAAATACATCTCCCGTCAGCATCATACGCTTCTCGATCTCATAATCTCCTTCAATCAGACGAAGCAGAGCATGCTCAATATCCGTCTTATTGACTTCTGCCAAAAATCCCAGGGTACCCAGATTGATCCCAAGGAATGGCACTGTCAGATCCGCCAGATCCGCCGCTGCCTGCAGCATGGTTCCATCACCGCCAAGAACAAGCACGCAGTCTATGTTCTCTGGCACCCCTGTGCTGTCTGTATGCCCCTTTTCCTTCCTCTTCCGGTTATCCTGTTGGATATAACAGTTCTTTCCTTTTTTCTGCAGATAATCCCGGATCTGATTTGTAACCTGATAATCCGGATCCTTGGAGCGGTTCGTTATGATATAAAAATTTTCCACGGCTCTATTCTCCTGCATTCAGCCCCTCATGTGCCAGCAGAACGGTCTCTGTGATCAGTTTGTTCATTGTTTCCTGATAAGAATAACCACTTTTCTTTTCTGTAATCTCTTTTAACATTTCTTCTGCTTCTGTCTCTGTCACAGCTTCTGTTCCCCGGATCCGCTCTTCATTCTTACGGATATAGACAAGATATTCAATATTTCCTTCCGGTCCCTTGATCGGTGAATAGTCAAGGCTGAGCACATCAAATCCGATCATATAAACATAATCAATGATCTTGCGGATGACCTCCTCATGTACCGCTTTATCCCTGACAACACCCTTTTTCCCGATCTTATCACGCCCCGCTTCAAACTGCGGCTTGATCAGGCATACCATTTCTCCTTCTTCTGAAAGGATCGCCCTTGCCGGCAGCAGGATCTTGGTCAGGGATATAAAAGAAACATCCACTGATGCAAAATCCGGTGTATCCTCAATATCCTCTGGTTTCAGATAACGGAAATTCGTTTTTTCCATACAGACAACCCGCTCATCATTCCGAAGCTTCCAGTCAAGCTGCCCGTGTCCGACATCTACAGAATAAACCCTTTTTGCCCCATTCTGGAGCATACAGTCTGTAAATCCCCCAGTCGATGCACCAATATCCATGCATATCCTATCCTGCAGGGAAAATCCAAACTTTTTCACTGCCTTATCCAGCTTTAAGCCCCCTCTGCTGACAAAGGGCAGTGTATTGCCCCGGACCTCCAGTCTGATCTTTGAAAGCTCAAACGTAGTTCCGGCTTTGTCTTCCCGCTGTCCATCCACGAAAACATCTCCTGCCATGATAATGGCTTTTGCCTTTTCCCTGGAGGCAGCATATCCCTCCTGAACTAATATCACATCCAGTCGTTCTTTCATTCTATGATTCCCAGCTTCCTGTCATTCTCTTTCCTTTAATCTGGCAAGTATTGCACCAGCAATACTTGCTGCATCAATACCAATCTCCTTTTTCAGAAGATCTACGTTGCCATGCTCTACATATTCATCCGGAATTGCAAAATTCAGCAGCTCCCCTTCACCCGGAAGGGTATCAAAGTACTCTCTGACTCTTTCTCCGTAGCCGCCGCTCGCCACATTCTCCTCCATGGCAGCTGTGATACCATGATGCTTCTTGGCATATTCTACAGCCTTTTCATCGATTGGTTTCACAAATCTGGCATTAATCAGACTGCATCCATAGCCAGCTTCCCGGATCAGCCTTCTGACCTCTTCTGCAGTCTTTACCATACTTCCTACTGCCAGAAGACAGACATCCTTCTCCAGATAAATGGCCTCTGCATGGAAGGATTCTATCGGTGCCCGGAATTCCTTTAATCCGGCATAAGCCTCTCCCCTCGGATAACGGATTGCCACCGGTGCATTCAGGCTTAACGCATATTTCATCATATCGGATAATTCCCATTTGTTTTTCGGTGCCATGACATGCATATTGGGAATAGAAGACAGATAGGAAAGGTCAAAGATTCCCTGATGTGTTTCTCCGTCACTTCCTACAATACCCGCTCTGTCAACAGCAAACACAACCGGCAGATTCTGGATGCAGACATCATGGATGATCTGATCGTATGCCCTCTGCAGGAAGGAAGAATAGATTGCCACTACTGGCTTCAAGCCGCCAACAGCAAGCCCTGCTGCAAAGGTGACAGCATGTTCTTCTGCAATTCCCACATCGAAGAACCTGTCCGGATACATATTCCTGAACCGCTTTAAACCGGTTCCATCCGGCATGGCTGCCGTGATCGCTACCACCTTTTCATTCCTTGCTCCCAGCTTACACATCACAGTTGAAAAAATATCGGTATAATTAGCTGTTGTTCTCGGATTTAAGGGAATTCCTGTTTCTGTATCAAATGGCTCCGCCCCATGGAATCTTGCCGGATGTCTCTCTGCCGGCTCAAAGCCTTTTCCCTTCTGTGTGATCACATGTACAATAACAGTATTCCTCACACGCTTCGCTTCCTGGAACATACGAAGCATAGCAGGGATATTATGCCCGTCCACCGGTCCAAGATAGGTAATCCCCATATCCTCAAAAAACATTCCAGGAACCACAAGCTGCTTAAAGCCACTCTTCGCTTTACGGATACCCTCAACGATCCGGTCACCTCTTGGTATATCCTTCAAAGTATTATACACACCCTCTTTGATATCCAGATAGGCATTTGCTGTACGGATATTATTCAGATACTTGGAAATACCGCCTACATTTTCTGATATGGACATATTGTTGTCATTTAAAACAATAATAAAATTGGTTTCCAGCTTTGCTGCATTGTTCAGCGCTTCATAGGCCATACCGCCTGTCAGGGAACCATCTCCGATCACAGATATGACACTGTTCTTCTGCCCCTGGATATCCCTTGCCTTGACAAGACCAAGTCCTGCGGAAATAGAGGTTGAGCTGTGTCCGGTATCAAAGCTGTCGCAGTCGCTTTCCTTTCTCTTGGGAAATCCGCTCATTCCTCCGAACTTACGTAAATTGTCGAACTGATCCTTACGGCCTGTCAGAAGCTTATGAGTATAAGACTGATGCCCCACATCCCATATAATCTTGTCCTCCGGAAGCTGAAAAGAAAGATGCAGTGCCATTGTCAGTTCTACCGTGCCAAGGTTTGAGCCCAGATGCCCTCCGGTTTTGGAAATATGTCCGATCAGGAACTGCCTGATCTCTTCTGCCAGTGCAGGATAATCTTCCGGATTGATTTTCTTAATATCATTTACCGCATTGATTCGGTCAAGTAACATATAAACACCTTCTTTTCTTCTGTCCGGTCTACTTCTGCCGTGTGATCAGGGAATCTATCAGGCTGATCAGAAACGGATTTTTCTCCTGAAAGGAACTAAGGATCTCTTCTGCTTCTCCAGAAAGCCGCTTTACGTCTTCCCTTGATTTTTCGAGTCCATTTAATGATACATAGGTAAGCTTGTGATTTTTCTCATCACTGCCAATGGGTTTTCCAAGGATTTTTTCATTGCCTGTCACATCCAGGATATCATCCTGGATCTGAAATGCGATTCCAATATCATATGCCGCTTTCTCAAGAGACCTGATCTCTGTATCTGATGCTCCTGCAAGAATACCACCGATCATAAGAGCTGCCTGGATCAATGCCGCTGTTTTCTTTTCATGGATAAACAGAAGCAGTTCTTCTGTAAGTGGAAGCTTTCCCTCTTCTGCTTCCAGATCCCCGTTCTGTCCGCCAATCATTCCATAAATACCGGCCTTCTCTGCAAGGATCTGAAGTGCTCTGGCAATACGCTTCATTTCTTCCAGGTCATCAGCCTTGTCAAAAGCTTTGGCAGCTGTCTCATAGGCATAGTTCAGAAGTCCATCTCCTGCAAGTACTGCCATACCTTCTCCATATACGGTCCAGGTCGTCTTCCTTCCTCTCCGGTATTCATCATTATCCATAGCCGGCAGATCATCATGTACAAGAGAATAATTATGGATCATTTCAAGAGCTGCCATAAAGGGCTCGATCACTTCTCCCTGCCCGCCAAACAGAAGAAAGCTCTCCTTCATCAAAACCGGTCTGAGTCTTTTTCCTCCTGCCAAAACACTGTAGTTCATGGCCTCGATCACTTTTTTCTGATACCCTTCCTCTTCCGGAAGATATTTTTTTAAAATATCTTCTGCATCAGCAGCCTTCTGCTGCAGCTGTTCATTAAAATTCATCTGTACCCCCATCTTCATTCAGCACCAGAACTTTCTTTTCTACTTTATCAATAATTTCATTACACTTTTTGACGAGAAGCATGCCTTTCTGATATTCCTGAAAAGACTGTTCCAGCGTAATATCATCCTTTTCCAGATTTTCAATCGTTTCCTGTAACCTGGTAAAGGCCTCTTCCAGTGAGATCTCTTTCTCTTCCCCCATTCGTTTATTCCTTTCCTGTTACAGAAGCATACAAACTTCCATTTTTCACATAGATCTTCAGCTCATCACCTGTATGGACACGGTTTACATCATTTACGCATCTGCCCTCTGCATCCTCCACATAGGAAAATCCCTGATTCAGTTTATCCAGTGGTGACAGCCCCTTAAGCTGCTCAATATATAAAGCAAGCTGATGTCTGCTTTCCCCTGTTCTGCCATTCATCAGCGCCATAAGCTGTTCTTCTGTATGTAACAGCCACATTTTCTTTTCACGGATCCGGGAAATCGGAGAATTCATTTTCAGTCGGGCTTCCTGATTTTTAAGCTGCAGCCTGCAATAGGTAAGCTTCTGCTCCAGTGTACGGTTTAAGACCGTTTTCTGCCCGGAAAGCCGCTCCATAAATGCCTTCACATCATACACAGCAAGCTCCGCTGCCGCTGATGGTGTGGGTGCCCGCAGATCCGATACATAATCAATGATCGTAGTATCTGTTTCGTGTCCCACCGCTGATATGACCGGGATCTCACAGTCAAAAACAGCTTCTGCTACTGATTCTTCATTAAAGCACCAGAGATCCTCTATAGAGCCACCGCCTCTTCCTACAATAATGACATCTACCTTCTGTTTCTCCAGTGCATGTATTCCCCTGATAATGCTTTCTGCTGCACCGTCTCCCTGTACAATTGCCGGATAAAGGATTATCTGCACATAGGGATTTCTCCTGGTCGCGATATTGATAATATCCCTGACTGCCGCACCCGTCGGTGCTGTGACAACACCAAGCGTCCTGATATAAGGAGGGATCGCCTTCTTATACTCGGGTGCAAACATCCCTCTTTCTTCCAGTTCCTTTTTCAGCTGTTCATATTTCTCATACAGGGCGCCTGCACCGTCTCTGGTAATATTTTTAGCATACAGCTGATACTTTCCGTCTCTTTCATAAACATCAACTGTTCCCTGTACAATGACCTGCATTCCTTCAGTAAGCCGAAACGCAAGACCGGAACGGTTTCCAGCAAACATCACGCAGGAAATCGTTCCTTTTCCATCTTTCAGTGTAAAATAAATATGTCCCGAGGAATGATATTTACAGTTACTTACCTCTCCCTTCACAAAAAGGGACTGCAATAAAAAATCCTGGGAAAACATATTTTTAATATATGAATTTACCTGTCCAACAGTGTAAACATTCTGCATTATTTATCTTCCTGAACAAATTTTGCCAAAACACCATTGACAAATGCAGATGAAGAATCCTGTCCAAACTTCTTGGCAAGCTCTACAGCTTCATTAATTGCTACTCCTGTAGGTATCTCTTCATCAAATAAGATTTCATAAACAGCAAGACGCAGGACAGTCAGATCCACTTTACCCATTCTGCCCGTATCCCAGCCTTCCACCTTTTCATTCAATGCAGCATCGATTACTGTCAGTTTCTCAAGAATCCTGTTCAGCTTGTCTGTAATGTAAGCAGTATCTGCCACATCAGCCTGATTTTCCTCTTCTTCAAAGAAAAACTCTGTCTGCTCCGGCATTTCCTCTCTGTTATTAAACTCCACACGAAAAAGAAGCTTGAATATCTGCTCTCTCAGTTCTCTTCTGGTCATTTGTTTATCCTGCCTGTATTCTTTCTCACATGCCAACGCCGGCAACTCTGATATTCACATCTGTTACATTCAGACCTGTCATACTCTCAATCGTAGATTTTACCTTGTCCTGCACCTTCTGGGAGATCGCCGGAATGCTGTATCCATATTTCACAATCAGGGTAATATCTGCCTTCACATTCTTGCCATTGACCTCTACCTTTACGCCCTTTGCAAGACTCTTAACCCCCATTTTACTTGCCAGCTCATTGCCGATATTTCCAGCCATGGAAACTACGCCTTCAACCTCAGTTGCAGCGATACTGCCAATAGCTGCTACTACATCATCAGCGATCTTGACGGTTCCAAAACTATCATCATCCTGTAATACATAAGTGTTCTGTTCCATTGTCTTTTCCATGATCCTGTTCCTTTCTTTATGTCAGTCATCTGACTTTCATCATACCAAAAAATACGTTTTTTGGAAAGCCTAAATCCAATTTTCCTCTTACAGCCAGAAGCTCAGGCTCTGCTGCTCCCTGTTATCCGCATAGGATACTGTGCCCTCTGCACCATGCAGGTAAGAAAAGATCCCCTGTTCTTTGATCAGATACCGGATCATCTCCTCATAAACTGCCTCATCTGAACATTTCAGCGTCACATAAGTGCTTCCCGTATCATATGCCATCTGGAACAGTTCTTCCAGCTTCTGTTTGTCTACAGAAGTAAAATATCTGCCTTCCCTGACATAATAATTATCCGTCATGTCATCACATATCGGCATGGACGCACCCGTATCAATAGAATGTGTCGCTGTCAGCTGTACTGTTGTTACACACAGATAATCATAATTGATTGGCGGTATGCTCTCCTCACCTTCTGTGCTGCCCTCTACCATCTGATAGGAAGCATCCCCCCAGGTAGTATCTATATAATACCAGCTTCCATCCAGTCTTGCCAGATTCCAGGCATGTCCCTCTCCGGAAAGCACTCTTCCCATCACAAGCGTTGCATCTATTCCTGCCTGATTCAGCAGATACTGTGTTGCCTTGGCATATCCCTGGCACACACTCCTTCCATACAGAAAAACAGAGCATATATTCTGATTATCCGGCGCCTCTGAATCGTATTCTGTAGAATTGATGATATACTCGTAAATATATTTGGTCTTTTCATAGTCGTCCATGTCAGGAGTGATGCCCGTAAGGCAGTTTACTGCATAATCCCGGATCAGCTTCTTCCGGCTTTCTGCTTCTTCCTCATCCATGGTATAGGTTCCGGAAAATGTGATCTTCTTTACCTCACTGCCAAGGGTATATCTGGTAAATGTATATCCCTCCACATAGAATATCTCCGGATGGTCGTTCAGCACATACTGGAATATCCTCTCTATGGTGTCTGTTTCAAGACAGGATAACGGAATATCCTTCTGAAAATGCTGCAGAATGTCCAAAATCTCCACATATACAGTCTGATCCTCACTGTGAAGCTGATCAAAATAGAACTGGCCATTCTGCCTTTTTTTCAGGCTTTCCGCCACATCACTATTCATTTCACCGGTTCTTGGAATCTGTTCTTCCACGGCCGGAGTTTCCTTCGCCTGTTCCTGATCCATTCCCATTTCACCAGACGTACATCCAGTAAGCATCAAAGAAAGGATCAGGGCTGTCGAAAGCCATCTGTTTTTCATTTAATCACGTCCAAACTCTGATAATACAAGTCCTTCATTTCTCTCAAGGGTCATACCTATGCTCCAGGAATTAATAAACAGCAGAAGCGGATTTCCCTTCAGATCCTTGATCTTCTTCATATCGGAGGTGCCTGTCAGCTTTGTCAGATCAATATCTTTATTCTCGATCCATCTGATATGCTCATAAGGCAGCGGCTCCAGCTTGATCTCAACATTATATTCATTTTCCAGACGGTATTTTAAGACATCAAACTGCAATACACCTACCACACCGACAATGATCTCTTCCATACCGGTATTAAATTCCTGGAAAATCTGGATTGCACCCTCCTGTGCAATCTGGGTGATCCCCTTCACAAACTGCTTTCTCTTCATGGTATCGATCTGCCTTACCCTTGCGAAATGCTCCGGGGCAAAGGTCGGGATCCCCTCATAGCAGAACTGCTCCTTTGGCATACACAGCGTATCCCCGATAGAAAAAATACCAGGATCAAATACCCCGATAATATCACCGGCATAGGCCTCTTCCAGGATCTTTCTTTCGCTCGCCATGATCTGCTGGGGCTGTGAAAGACGCATGATTTTATTTCCCTGTACATGCTTGACTTCCATGCTTGCCTCATATTTACCGGAACAGATTCTCATAAATGCGATCCTGTCACGGTGTGCTTTATTCATATTGGCCTGTATCTTGAACACAAAAGCAGAAAAGTCATTCTCTGTAGGTGAAATCAGTCCGATATCCGCCTTTCTTGGCAGCGGAGTTGTTGTCATCTTAAGGAAATGCTGCAGGAAAAATTCCACACCAAAATTGGTAAGGGCTGAACCGAAAAATACCGGTGTCAGCTCACCTGCCTGCACGGCCTCCAGATCAAATTCCGCACTCGCACCGTCCAGAAGATCAATCTCATCCATCAGCGTTTCTGCTGCTTCCTCTCCTATCACTGTATCCAGCTCTTCTCTTCCGGCCACAGGAATATGCCTGGTCTCCCCCTCTTTGGTTCCCTTCTCAGTATCTGAAAAGGTGATCACCTCATGCTTATGCCTGTCATATACTCCCTTGAAACGCTTACCGGAACCAATAGGCCAGTTAACCGGACAGGTGGCAATACCAAGCTCTTTTTCAATTTCATCCAGAAGCTCAAAGGTATCATTAGCATCCCTGTCCATTTTGTTAATAAAAGTAAAGATCGGGATCTTTCTCATGACGCAGACCTTGAACAGCTTCCTTGTCTGTGCCTCTACGCCCTTGGACGCATCAATGACCATGACTGCTGAGTCAGCTGCCATCAGTGTACGGTAAGTATCTTCTGAGAAATCCTGGTGCCCCGGTGTATCCAGGATGTTGATGCAGAAGCCATCATATTCAAACTGCAGAACAGAAGAAGTAACGGAAATACCTCTCTCCTTCTCGATCTCCATCCAGTCAGATACAGCATGTCTGGCTGTCGCCTTTCCCTTTACACTTCCTGCCAGATTAATAGCACCTCCATACAAAAGGAATTTCTCTGTCAGCGTCGTTTTACCTGCATCAGGATGCGAGATGATCGCAAACGTACGTCTTCTGTTGATTTCTTTATCGTAATTTCCCACGTTTTTTCCTCCAAGTGATCGTTTTGTATTTAAAGCATGGATGTGCCTGCGATTTTTGATGGTACCTGGAAATAATCAAGCACAGTTGCACCGATATCTGCAAAGGTATCCCTCGTTCCTAAGTCCGCAGGTTTGATTTTCTTTCCATACATCAGAAAAGGCGTATATTCTCTGGAATGATCCGTAGACACCGTATAACCGGGATCACATCCGTGATCGGCTGTTATCATCAGTACATCTCCATCCCCAAGCTTCGCCATCATCCCAGGCAGAGCCCTGTCAAATTCCTCCAGTGCCCTTCCATAGCCCTCACAGTTATTTCTGTGCCCGTACAGCATATCAAAATCAACAAGATTCGTAAAGCATAATCCGTCAAAATCCCGATCCATACAGGCAAGTGTCATGGCTATGCCCTCTGTATTTCCACTGGTGTATACTGCTTCCGTAATACCTCTTCCAGCAAAAATATCCCGGATCTTTCCTATTGCGATCACATCCCTGCCTGCTGCCTTCAACGCATCCAGCATCGTTTCTGCAGGTGGCAGAAGTGAATAATCATGTCTTCTTGGCGTCCTCACATAATGACCGCTCTCCCCCGTAAAGGGCCTTGCGATCACTCTTCCGACACCATGCTTCCCTGTAAGCAGCCCTCTTGCTTCTTCGCAGTAATGATATAACGTCTCTACCGGAACCACATCCTCATGGGCTGCGATCTGAAATACACTGTCTGCCGAAGTATAGACAATCAGATCTCCTGTCCTTACATGTTCATCCCCATAATCTTTGATAACCTCTGTGCCTGAATAAGGTCTGTTGCACAGAACACCCCTGCCCGTCATCTTCCTAAACGGTGCAAGGATCTCCTCCGGAAATCCATCCGGGTAAACCGGGAGCGGTTTTTCTGAAATAATTCCCGCAATCTCCCAGTGACCGATCGTGGTATCCTTTCCTCTGGATTTCTCCGTCATCCTGGCATATGCCGCAGATGGCTCTCTGGTACCTTTCGAGAAATCCACACCATCAATATTAAAAAGCCCCATTTCCTTCAGATTAGGGTAATGTGCATCAGAGCCGCCGGTTGCAGAACGCAGTGTATTGGTTCCTTCATCTCCAAACTGACCTGCATCCGGCATTGCTCCGATCCCGAGACTGTCAAGCACGATCAAAAATACTCTTGCCATTACAGAATTCCTCTCTTTCTCTGTCCTTGTATAGAATATCACATTTTATTCTGCTGTAGTAGTACTGATTACAATATTTTCCGCTCCGATCCCTGTCTTGCGCACTACAATATCCTCGATCTGGGCACGCTGTGCTTCGGTCAGGTCACTGGTATTTATCACCACATCCACCATGCCGTCTGCAATACTCACAACCGCATCATCAAAGCCCTTGGCCTGCAGCAGGATCTCGGCCGCTGTTTCCTTTTCTGCCGCATCTGTGATCGCGATCATGCCGTCAATAGCTTCCTGCTTCTGCTCATCACTGATATTTACGTTATTGATGATCTCCAGAAGCGTCTCCTTATTTCTGGCACGCACCTGCTCCTTCAAAAGCTTTGCACCTGACAGGCTGTCAAGACTGGAGGATGACGTAAATACAGCCTCCCCCGGTACACTTTGATCTGACAGCTCATCCCCTGTGTTCTCTGCCATGCTTTCCTGCATGGTCTCATCAAGGTAATCAGGTTCCTCACTGACTACATCCGAATCCAGGCTCGCAATATCATAATTTTCCGCTGCTTCCATATCTTCGTCAGAGATCTCAAATAATGAGGCCACCTGTGTATCCTCCGTGTCAGGTGCATCTTCTTTTGCAGTCACAGCAGAATCTGCACCGGTTTCCAGGATCTCCTCCTCCGAGATCCTGGAACCTGCAAAATTCAGATATCCCGCAATTGCGATCATAATTGCCAGAGCCGTGATCATGATCTGATTCTTTTTCATCATATTTTTCAACGCTGTTTCTCCTTATCTGGAACTCATTTTGATTATTTTTATTTTATGTACATCTATCCCGAATAATGCCTGAATTGCCTCCGTAATGTTTTTATTTATTTTCCCCTGATCTGCGCCGCTTACGCAGACAACAACACCTTCTACTTCTGGATAGATCACCTTTTTTACAAAGGGTCTTGTGCCATCCTCTGTGTAAACCGAAACCATCTTTTCAGTAGATTCTGCTGCATTCCTGCTGCCGCTTCCCTCTACCTCCGTACTGGAATCCAGAGATGACTCTGTATCCTTTTCTATTACAGCTTCACCGGATCCCTTCAGCGTCAGGAATACCTTTACTTCACCTGCTCCTTCCACAGAAGACAGGAAATCCTCCAGCTGTCCTTCCATCACAGTCGCATACTCCCGCATCGCCTCTGCATCCGTCGTCATCTCCGGAAGACTGGCATCCTCACTTCCCTCTGATACTATCGTATCATGTTGGCTGTCCCAAAAACCGTACTTGCTTTCCTTCTTTTTTTCTTCTGCCGGCCATGCGATCACAAGCAGCAGAATCCCGGCCAGAAACAGGATCAGAAAATTCTCTTTTTTCCCTGTAAGGGATCTGAACAGCTTTTCTTTCCTCTTTATCTCCATTCAGACACTTCAACCTCCATATCCGACATATCCATCTGCAGCCTTTCCGCAATATACTGCTTTTTCTGCTGCAGCCACTCTTCCTTTCCCTCTATCGTACTGTTTTCTTCCCACAGGCCATCTTTTTCCGGTGCTTCCAGTACGACAAGTAGATACATGTTTCCATCTTCTCTTTCCTTCAACTCTATATCCAGGATCTGTACCTCTTCCAGCTGCCCGAGTCTCTGCATGATCTCCTTTTCCATCTGTCTTTGCACAGGATCTTCCTGCTTCTCACCTGTGAGAAATTCTGTTTTCATTTCATAAACAGGAATCTCCTCAAATCCAGGCAATCCCCCACTCCCTGAGATCAGGGAAAGAACCGGCAATGCCAGCTGTACCACCAGAACAATTCCAACGATCAGCCTGATATACTTTTTGTATACCTCTGACGGGGCAAGACAGACCATGGCCTCTGCCACGATGATAAAAATCCCTGTTTCCCGGATAATCTCTGTCATATAATGCTCACCTCACAATACACGACACGATTGCCACCACGATCAGAAACAATGCCATGCCGGTAAGAACACAGCGAAGAAGCAGAAAACACCCTTCTCCTACCTTGTCCACGCATCCGGACAGCCGTTTATCTCCAACCACACTGCAAAGCGCAGCGCCAAACCGGATCAGTCCGGAAAGCACCAGGATCTTAAAAACCGGCAGTGCACAGATCAGGAGAAGCAATACCAGAAATAAAATTCCCATAGTATTCCGGATAAGCACTGCTGACCCCAGTACAAGCTCTGCCACGCCTTCTACCGCTCCGCCAATCCCCGGGAGCACCTGCATGGCCTTCTTCATTGCCGATACCTTAAGTCCGTCTACTGCCGGTATGATCAGTGCCTGTACAAAGGACATTCCTGTAACAAGCGCCAGCATGACCTTAAAGGCAAAATCTGCGATCCTTTTCATGAAATCCAGCAGGAGATTCAGTCTTTCTTCCGGAAACAGGGCTGAGAGGAGTGCCAGGATCACATAGCTGTAAATAAAAGGAACCATGACCGAAAGAAGGATCTCCTCGATCCCCCATACAAGAAGCAGCATCATTCCATAGTAAAAAGAGGCTGTCGTCGTTCCAAGTGAAACGGAAACACTCACTGCCCATGATGGGACAAACAGCTTTACAAAAAGAATGATATTTTCAAAGGTGGCAACTGTGATCCTGGAGATCACGGTAAAAGCTCCTGTCAATGTAGAAAGAAGAATCAGATACAGCAGATAGAATCCTGTTCCTCTTGTATTCCCCTTCGCCAGAACATCCGAGAAATCAGACAACAATGCAGAAAAGATACCGATCAGCAAAATGCTCACAAGCAATGTCTTCATACCCGCAAGATCCCCGGCAAATCCCTCCTTTACCGCCTGTGTGATCATCTTAAAAGCCTCCCCTGCCTGCCCTTCCAGTATCAGATCAAAAAGAGAATTCATATCGATCTGATATCCCGGAAACAGCTTCGTAAATGACTCTGATGCAGCGGTCAGATTAAGCTCCTCCATCTGTTCCGTTAAATAGTCGTTCATTTTATCCCCCTACAATTGTACTGATATTTTCAACGACCGCAGCCATGACCGGCAGACTGAAGCATAGAACAGAAAGCTTGGCAAAGATCTCAATCTGTCCAGCCACAGCCTGATATCCGGCATCCTTACAGACACTGGCACAAAAATCCCCAATATAGGTGATCCCTACTGCTTTCAGGATCAGGGCAAGCCAGGCTTCACTTCCTCCGATATACTTTTTCAGGGACAGGATCTGGGATAGGATACTACCGATCTTTTCCATTGAAAAAGCAAAAATAAGAATACAAAGCGCTACTCCCATATACAGACTGATCTCTGCCCTGGTACCCTTAAACTGGATCGCAAGCATAACACCCGTCAGCCCGAGAATCCCGATTTTCAGCATATCCATTGTCATCCTCCTCTCAGAACTGGAAAAGATCCTGTACCATTACAAACAGATCATAAATATATGGCAGGATCCATGTCAGCACAAGGATCAGTCCGGCAAGACTGATCAGAAAGGCATGTTCCTCTCTTCCACTATGTTTCAGTACCTGACTTAAGATTGTCACCAGTATCCCCACTGCAGCTATTTTAAATATCAGCCCTACTCCCATTGCTCCTCCTGCTCCTGTCACAGCAAAACGATCACAAGAAACAGTCCTGCTGCAATTCCAAGGCTCATTATAATTCTGTTCTTACTCTTAAGCTCCTCCTCACACTGTTGTATCTCACGATCCATATCCCTTATGTACCGGTCTATCGCTCTTGCCTGTCCTCTGTATTCGTTTTCTGCAAATCCGTCCGGAAAGGAAAACAGGATCTGTTTCTGGTTCCCGGACAAATGATAAGAAGCAAGCGCCTTTTCCATCTCCTTCTGCCAGAGCTCCCTGATCGTTTCCCCCTGCTCCATCGTAAGCCTGCCAGCAGCTTCCCTCAGCGCACCTGAAAGCGGTTCCTTTATTTTTTCTGACAGATTTCTGAAAATTTCAGGAAGCGGTAATGCTGTATAGTCAATCTCTCCCTGGATCAGACAGAACATTTCCCTGATCTCCTTCAGCAGCAGGATCTGGTTTTTCCTACCCATACAGATTTCGGCTGTAAATCCGATCGATCCTGTCAGCAGTCCGAATACCCCAAGAATTTTACCTATCATATCCTTCCCCAGCCCGTTTCAGAATAGAAAAAGGTTCTCCTTCCCTCCCACGCCTTTCAAGAAGTACCACGCAGTCAAACAGTGTCTCCGGTATTCCCCTCTCCTTCATTTCTTCCATACAGCTTCCATGCATGGTAGCGATCACACTGCAGCCACATCTGATGATTTCCAGGATCGCATCTGCATCCCTTTTGCCCCCGATCTCATCTACTGCGATCACCTCCGGTGCCATGGATCTTACAAGAAGCAGCATACCAAGACTTTTCGGGCAGGAATCCAGTATGTCTGTCCTAAGTCCCAGGTCATTTCCCGGTATCCCCATATAGGAGCCGGCAATTTCGGATCTTTCATCTACAACGGCCACCTGCCTCCCCCTGTGTGCCCCGCCGCCATAGGACAGCTGCCGGATCATATCCCGGAGCACCGTTGTCTTGCCGCTTAACGGAGGTCCGATCAGAATTGTGTTCAGTATCCTTCCCTTTTCATAAAGATATGGCATCAGCAGACCGGCAGCTCCCGGAATTTCATGGGAAATTCTGATATTGGCATAGCTGATATATTTCATATTTTTTATGCCTCCATCCTCCTTCAGGATAACCTGTCCTGCGATCCCGATCCGGTGCCCGCCGGGAACCGTGAGAAATCCCTGCCGTATATCCTCTTCGTAGGCATACCGGGAATAGCTGCAGACATGATCCAGGAACTGCGCCATTTCCTTTTCCTGCAGGATCCAGCAGTCTTCTGCTATGATCCTTGTCAGCTTTCCGGTATTCCTAAGGAAAAATTCCCCTTCCTCCATAATGACACGTACCGGTCTTCCTACTGCAAATCTGATTTCCTGCAGACCTTCTGCTTTTTCCGCAGCCATCCTAAACCGTCCCCTGACCGCCTGCGGAAAAATATGTAAAATCTCCTCTGCGTTCATCTTGTCCTCCTTTTCCTATATCTCAGTATATGAAAAAGCCCCGGATATATGACAGACAGATAAATGATCCGGCTGACTTTCTGCCAAAGGAGTGCAAAAAAGCCGGCAGGTTTTTACCCTGCCGGCAGTTCCGTATTTCTTTATTTATAATGTTTTCTGATAATTCTTTACTGCTGTGCTACATCCTTCATGGAGAAGCTCATTCTGCCCATCTTATCCTTGCCAAGGCATACAACAGTTACCCTGTCTCCTAAGGTAAGAACATCTTCTACACGATTAATTCTTTCCTTGGCGATCTTGGAAATATGAACCATTCCTTCCTTACCGGGTGCGAACTCAACGAATGCACCAAACTCCTTGATGCTGACAACAACACCCGTGAAGATCTGCCCTTCCTGATAATCTGTCACAATGGTCTTGATATACTCAAGCGCCTTTGCCATCATGTCAGGATCAGTTCCGCATACAGATACCTTACCTTCATCAGTAATGTCGATCTTAACGCCGGTTCTGGCGATAATCTCATTGATGGTCTTTCCCCTCTGTCCAACAACATCACCGATCTTCTCAGGATCGATCTGCAGGGAAATGATCTTCGGTGCATAAGGACCAACCTCCTTACGGGGCTCTGCGATCGCTTTCTTCATGCAGTTATCCATGATAAAGAGTCTTGCTTCACGGCATCTTGCAATAGCGCCCTCTACGATCGCTCTTGTCAGTCCGTGGATCTTGATATCCATCTGGATCGCAGTAATACCTTCTGTAGTACCTGTCACCTTAAAGTCCATATCTCCAAAGAAGTCTTCAAGTCCCTGGATATCTGTCAGAAGCACAAAATCATCATCGCTCTCGCCTGTAACAAGTCCACAGGAAATACCTGCAACCATCTTCCTGATCGGTACACCAGCAGCCATCAGTGACATACAGGATGCACAGGTAGATGCCATAGATGTAGAACCGTTGGATTCAAAGGTCTCAGATACTGTACGAATCGCATAAGGGAACTCATCCTCAGAAGGAAGCACAGGGATCAGTGCTCTCTCTGCCAGTGCGCCATGTCCGATCTCTCTTCTTCCGGGTCCTCTGGAAACCTTGGTCTCACCTACAGAATATGCAGGGAAATTATAGTGATGCATGTAACGCTTGCTTACTTCGTTTTCATCAAGTCCATCGATCTTCTGCTGTTCTGACAGAGGAGCAAGAGTACATACATTACAGATCTGTGTCTGTCCTCTTGTGAACATTGCAGAGCCATGAACTCTGGGGATAATATCAACTTCTGCTGCAAGAGGTCTGATCTGTGTGATCTCACGTCCATCAGGACGCTTGTGATCCTTAAGGATCATCTTGCGGACAGTCTTCTTCTCATACTGATAGATTGCATCAGGAAGAAGGGCAAGCCATTCTTCGTTCTCTGCGAAAGCTTCTTCCAGCTTCGTAGTGATCACTCTGATATTCTCTTCACGAACCTGCTTCTCATCTGTAAATACAGCTTCTTCCATTTCTTCAGGAGTTACGACCTCCCTGATCGCTGCAAACAGCTCTTCCGGAACTGCACAGCTCTCATAAGTATGCTTTGGCTTTCCAACCTCTGCAACGATCTTATCAATAAACTCAATGATCGTCTGGTTGATCTCATGAGCCTTGTAGATTGCTTCGATCATAGTAGCTTCCGGAATCTCATTAGCTCCTGCTTCGATCATGATCACCTTTTCTCTGGTGGAGGCAACTGTCAGGTTCAGGTCTCCCTTCTTCCACTGCTCCTGACTTGGGTTGATAACGAATTCTCCGTCTATCATGCCAACCTGAGTCATAGCACAGGGTCCATCAAAAGGAATATCGGAAATGCAGGTTGCTATTGCAGCACCAAGCATGGCAACAAGCTCGGGACGGCATGCAGGATCTACACTCATAACCATATTATTCAGAGTAACATCATTTCTGTAATCCTTGGGAAACAGAGGACGCATGGGTCTGTCAATAACACGGCTTGTCAGGATGGCATTCTCACTTGCCTTTCCTTCTCTCTTATTAAAGCCTCCGGGAATTTTACCTACGGCATAAAGCTTCTCTTCGTATTCTACACTAAGCGGGAAGAAATCAATTCCATCCCTTGGTTTCTCAGATGCTGTTGCAGTGGACAATACGGTAGTATCACCATAATGCATGAATGCGCATCCGTTTGCCTGCTTGCCTACACGGTTGACATCAACACTGAGTGTACGTCCGGCAAGTTCCATTGAAAACGTCTTGTACATAATCTTCTCCTTTTCTCTCTTCATCCTTACCAGCCGGTACAGACCCCTGTCCCGGCCATATGCATAACAGCTCCATGCTTCCATGGCAAACCTGCTGCATGAATTAAAAGGCGGAGAAACCGAATCTCTTCAGCGCTCCGCCTTAAAAACCGATATTACTTTCTTAATCCCAGTTTTTCGATCAGTGCACGGTATCTGTTGATATCTTTCTTCTTCAGATAATCCAGCAGACCACGTCTCTGACCAACCATCTTGAACATACCTCTTCTGGAGTGGTTATCCTTGGGATGCTGCTTTAAATGCTCAGTAAGCTCCTGAATTCTTGCAGTCAGAACTGCAACCTGTACTTCAGGTGATCCTGTATCGTTCTCACAGGTAGCATACTCTTTCATGATCGCGGTTTTCTTTTCCTTTGAAATCATTGATTTCTCCTCCTTATTCTTAAACCGCCACAGACTAAACCAGGGTTGGAGTTTCCACAAGTTGGGTCCGGGCTCAATTCATACGTTTGAATGATAGCACATTTTTTGCTGACTGTAAAGTGAAAATTTATTGATATCCAGCTCGATATCCGCCCCGGTATTCCAGCTGTCATTCCGCCTTTTATGCCTGCAGAACACGTACCATTTTGGCAGGTGTCCGGTAATTGTAATTAGATATTTTAATCCCCGTCTTTGGGCTGCTGGCATGGATCACCTGTCCGCCTCCAATATAAATGGCCACATGATTGATCCTTCCTCCCTTGGCATAGAAGATCAGATCTCCCGGCAGAAGCTCATCTGCTGAGATCTTTTTGCCGCTGTTTGACTGAGTTACAGAAGAATGAGCCAGACTGACCCCGTACTTCTTGAAAATACTCATGACAAATCCGGAGCAGTCTGCCCCCTTTGTCAGGCTGGTGCCGCCCCATACATAGGGATTCCCCAGAAACTGCTTTGCATACTGGCAGAGCTCCACTCTCACGTCAGATACGCCCTGCCCATAAAGAAGCTCTGTCATAGTGACTGCCGTTGCAAGATCTGACTTTACATCCACATAATCACCGGAAACATATACCTCTTCATCATCCAGGAATACTTTGATCCAGCCATTCTCCATGATCTCGGAGATCTCCAGCTCTTCTCCCTTTGCCACCTGCGTTACCACTTCCGCTGCTGTATCAGGCTCTTCCCTGATATTCAGAGCATCCGTTGAAGAAACAGCCACTGTCTTTGCTGTCTCCTTTGCCTTTTTCTCCGCCTGATAACCTGAAAGCAGATATTCCGCCTTCACATAGCCTTCTACCTTTCCTGACTTTATATAAGTCCAGTCTCCCTCTTCCCTCAGTATCTCACATGCGGCTTCCTTGGGAAGCTTTCCGACCAGTTTTCCATTTTCATCAGGCTCCTGACGCACGTTCAGATTATTCTCTTCCACGTTGCAGATCCCAAGCTCCGTATATCCCCATCTGGTGCCTTCTGCTTCCTTTGCGATTTTTTTGTACTGATCCTCTGTCAACTCGCTGGAAAACAGATCCCCCACTCCTGCTGTCAGGAGTTCTTCCGCATTTACCGTCATGACAGGTTCCAGAAGCATACCAGCCATGCAGAGAGCTGCGACTCCATTTATTACTTTCCTGTTCAAAAAACATTCCTCCAGATATCACTTTGTTACAAAATCATTACAAATTTGCAACAACACTATAACAAATTATATAATATCTGTCAAATGTACTGCACTGGCAATTTGTGGTATATTCTTCCCGCTGCAATATCCTTTTCCATCTGTGCTTTCAGCTCTTCCACACTGCCAAACCTCTGCTCCGGTCTTTTAAAATGAAGAAGTGACGTCCGGATCTCTTTTCCATACATATCTTCTTTGAAATCATAAAGATAGGTTTCCACACTGATCAGAGACGTATTATTCACCGTTGGTTTGTGTCCGATATTGGTAATACCCGGATATTCCCTTCCATCCCAGAAGACCATGGAATAATATACTCCCCTTGGCGGCAGAAGCTTATCCTTCTCCGGATACAGATTTAAAGTAGGCATACCAAGCCTTCTTCCAAGCTTCTTTCCTTCTTCCACCACGCCTGAAACCTCATATGCACTGCCAAGCAGCTCTGCTGCCATCTCCATATGCCCCTGTTCGATCTCCTCACGGACATAGGATGAGCTGATCTCTCTGCCATCCTTTCTGATCTTATCTACGATATCCACCTCATAGCCAAAGGTATCTGCCATCTTCTGCAGCAGCTCCTGATTTCCCTGTCCCCGGTATCCGAAGGACAGATCTGTTCCCGCTGCTACATAAGCTGCATGAAGCTGCCCGCAAAGAATCTCTTCAATAAATTTCTCCGGACTGATAGCAGCAGTTTCCACAGTCAGTGGAAATTCCACCAGCACATCTATCCCCAGTTCTGCAAAGATCTGCCTTTTTTCCTTTCTGGTCGTCAGCTGTCCTTCTCCTGATTTTCCAAAGAAAACAGAAGCCGGCGGATCAAAGGTAAATACAACAGACCTCCTGCCGTTCTCCCTTTCCTTCAGAATATGGGAAAGCAGCAGTCTGTGTCCTTCATGGATGCCATCGAACTTTCCAATTGCTACTGCACTTTTTCCTTCTATTTCAAACGCTGTTGTGCCTTGAATAATCTGCATATCATACCGGCCTTTCTATTCCGGGAAAAACATCTTCACAGGACAGTACAGTCCCTTTTCTTCTTTATATTCATAAACGCCGTAGAACCTGTCATCCAGCCCGTGGATCCGCACCCGGTATCCTGATCCCTCTTCCGTTTTTACTGCCGCAGCCTTTTCTGTTCCCGCTGCTTCAAGCTCCGACTTTTTGAGCTGATTTCCATTCAGCAGTGCTTTCATGCCCGCTTCCTCCACATGCATGACAGGAAGATGCGAAAACACCTCTTCTATCGGAAGGACGGCTTCTGAAAGCCTTCCTTCATCCGAAAGCTGCTGCAGCTTTGCAAGTGGATAAGCCTGTCCAATCTGAAAGCTTCCTACCCTGGTTCTTGTCAGAGATGCCATGGCTCCGCCGCAAAGAAGTGCCTGTCCGATATCATGGCAGAGAGTACGGATATAGGTTCCTTTAGAACAGCTCACCCGGATCGTGATCTCCGGCAGCTCTTCCTTAAGGATCTCGATCTCATGGATGATAATGGGTCTTGCTGCCCGCTCCACTTCTTTTCCTTCCCTCGCCAGCTCATACAGCTTCTTTCCATTCACCTTCAGGGCAGAATACATGGGTGGAATCTGCAGCTGATCCCCCTGAAAAGAGAAAATGGTCTCTCTGATCTGTTCCTCTGTCACAGTGACCGGATGCTCTTCCAGTACAGTCCCTGTCAGATCCTGCGTATCTGTCACTACTCCAAGCTTAAGTACAGCCACATATTCTTTGGTTTTATCTGTCAGCATATCACAGAGCTTTGTTGCTGACCCCAGACAAACAGGAAGAACCCCCACCGCTTCCGGGTCAAGGGTTCCTGTATGTCCGATCTTTTTCTGTTTGCAAATGCCACGCAGCTTTGCCACTACGTCATGAGAAGTAAAGCTCTTCTCCTTATATACATTGATAATTCCGTGGTACATATTTTCTCACTCTGCTTCTTTTTTATCTGCATTTTCCTCAAACTGCAGTGCAATCTGCGCGGAAAGATTGTTCACAATATCATGGAACGTTCCCTGCATTGTCACTCCGGCTGCCCGGATATGTCCACCACCTCCAAAGAAGGCTGCTACTCTTGCTACATCTATGATCCCTGCTGACCGCAGGCTCACCTTATACTCCAGAGTCCCCGTCTGATACATAAAGATGGCACATTCCACACCTCTGGTATTACGGAGCTGACTTACAATACCCTCCAGATCATGGGAATCTGCATTATAAAATGCCATGGTCTTTTTATCGATCATGCTGACCACACATCTGCCATCCATAAAGAGAATGCTTTCCAGGAGTGCCCTTCCAAGGATCTGATTCTGGATATAGGTCTTCTCATAAAAGGTACTGCTGATCAGTGCCGGAAAATCAAACCCATATGAGATCAGATGAGATGCGGTCTGCAAGGTCTTTGGTGATGTATTGGAATACTGGAACACACCGGTATCGTGTATGATCCCTATGTAAAGCGCCTTTGCAATCTCTGCATCCAGCTCTTCCTTCCGGATCACATCATAGACCAGTTCACTGGCTGAGCTTGCTGTCGGGATCACATAATTTACATCCCCACAGCCATTTTCATTGCTGATATGATGATCGATATTGATCCTCTTTCCTGCCTGATCAAAAAATTTCTCTGCTTCACCCAGCCTGCTTTTTTCACAGTCCAGTGCGATAAACACATCATATGGTTCCTGCTGACCGGAAAAGGTACTGTCAATCTCATCAAAGCCGCTGATACAGGAAAAAATATCTCCTGGCTTCTCCAGCATTACCTGTACCCTTGCCCCACTGCACTTCTTTTTCAGATAAAGATATAATCCAAGGCAGGAACCGACACAGTCCCCATCAGGACGGATATGTCCGCTGATCCCAATGGTTTTTGCTGCTTTTACTTCTTCATAAATATCAATTACTTTCATGTTGCCCTTCTTCGTCCTTTTTGATGACATCATCAATCAGTTTGGACATCCTGACACCGTAAGCAATGGATTCGTCCACGATAAACCGGATCTCCGGTGTATTCCGAAGATTGATCTCCTTTGCAAGACGGCTTCTGATATATCCTTCGGCACTGTTCAGCCCGGCAAGAGTATCTTCCCTTGCCTTTTCATCTCCATACACGCTGATCCATGCCTTACAGGTCTTCAGATCCGGTGCCACCTCTACGGAAAGCACAGAGGTAAGCGGGCTGATCCTTGGATCCTTGATGCCACCTCTGATGATCTCGGCAAGAACCCGCTGCACCTCACCATTGATCCTTGTATTTTTCATGCTGTTCTTTCTCACCTTGGAACCTCCACCATAATATAGGCTTCCACGATATCAAGCTCCTGCATCTGGTCAAAGCCCTCGAACACGAGACCACATTCGAATCCCGCCTTGACCTCCTTCACATCATCCTTGAATCTCTTCAGGGACTTCAGCTCGCCTTCATAGATCTGTTCCCCTTCTCTGGTGATACGAACCTTACAGTCTCTTCTGAACTCACCGTCAAGAACATAGGATCCTGCAATATTTCCAACTGCTGATGCCTTGAAGATCTGTCTTACTTCCGCATGACCGATTACCTTCTCCTCATAAACAGGATCCAGCATACCCTTCATGGCAGCTTCGATATCTTCGATTGCCTGATAGATTACTCTGTAAAGTCTGATATCCACGCCCTCTCTTTCCGCAATGGTCTTTGCCATGGCGTCCGGACGTACATTAAATCCGATGATGATCGCCGAGGATGCACTTGCCAGGGAAACGTCGGATTCATTGATGGCACCAACGCCGCCATGGATGCACTTTACAACGACTTCTTCGTTGGAAAGCTTCATCAGACTCTGCTTTACTGCTTCTACACTACCCTGGACATCTGCCTTCACGATAATGTTCAGCTCCTTCAGATTGCCTGCCTGGATCTGGCTGAACAGATCATCCAGGGACATCTTGGCCTTCGTTTCTTCCAGCTTCTTCACCTTGTTCTGTGCAAGGTAAGTCTCTGCATAGGACTTCGCTACCTTATCGCTCTCATGTGCGATAAATACTTCACCTGCACTTGGTACATCAGAAAGACCCAGGATCTCAACAGGCGTGGAAGGCAGCGCTTCTTTTACTCTTCTTCCCTTATCATCTACCATGGCTCTTACCTTGCCATGAGTCGCTCCTGCAGAAATAAAGTCTCCTACATGAAGGGTACCCTTCTGTACCAGAACTGTTGCCACAGGTCCGCGTCCCTTGTCAAGCTCTGCCTCGATTACAAGCCCTCTTGCACGTCTGTGAGGATTTGCCTTCAGCTCCATGATCTCTGCTGTCAGAAGGATTGTTTCAAGCAGGGTATCAATTCCCTCCCCGGACTTGGCTGAAACGGGCACAAACTCTGTGCTTCCGCCCCAGTCTACAGGGATCAGCTCATATTCTGTCATTTCCTGCTTTACTTTATCAATATTGGCACCAGGCTTATCGATCTTGTTGACTGCAACAATGATCTCAATACCGGCTGCCTTGGCATGGTTGATCGCCTCTACCGTCTGAGGCATAACACCGTCATCTGCTGCTACTACCAGAATAGCAATATCTGTAGAGTTTGCACCTCTCATACGCATTGCTGTAAAGGCCTCATGTCCCGGTGTATCCAGGAAGGTAATGCTCTGACCCTTTACATTTACAGTATACGCACCGATGTGCTGTGTAATACCACCTGCTTCCTTATCTGTTACATTGGTCTTACGGATGGCATCAAGAAGTGATGTCTTACCATGATCAACGTGACCCATAACGCAGATAACCGGAGGTCTTCTCTCCAGATCCTCTTCCTTCTCCTCATCCTCCTTCAGAAGCTCCTCGATCACATCTACCTTGACCTCCTGCTCACAGATAATATCATAATCAATGGCAATGTTCTCAGCTTCCTCGTAGGAAATCTCTGTATTAACAGTCACGATCTGTCCCTGCAGGAACAGCTTCTTGATGATCACAGAAGGCTGCAGCTTCATCTTATCCGCCAGATCCTTAATCGTAAGGGATTCCGGCAGGGTGATCACCTTGATCTGCTCCTCCGGCTCTTCCTGCTTTTTCTCAGGCTTGATAAATCTGCCGGCTTTGTTCTTATTCTTCAGTGCAGTTTCGTCCTCTTCGTACATGAAGTCTTTCTTGGACTTCTTGTCACGCTCCTGGCTGTTCCTGCGCTTTTCTTCATCTCTATGCTTCTCGGCATCCTTAATCGGGGTATCTGCCATGAAACCTTTACCCTGTCTTTCAGGCTTTTTAAATCGATTGTCCTGCCCGCCATTGCTTCTTTCAGGACGTCCGTTACTTCCCGAAGGTCTGCTGCCATTTGAAGGAGCGCCATCCCTGCGGAAATCGTTCCTGCCGCCCGCATTATTCGGGCGATTGCCTGAAAAGCTTCCTCTGCCGTCATTTCTCTGCGGTCTCTGCTCCTGTGATCTTTCATTTCTCTGATATCTTTCCTCTCTGCCCTGTTGTCTGGCAGGTGCCTGTTCCCTTGACTGCTGATTCTGATTCGGTGTCTGTCTCTGACCCTGATTCTGACCCTGATTCTGATTCTGGGAAGGGGCAGGTCTTCTCTGCGCGCTCTCTGCTGCAGCAGCCTCAGCTTCTCTTCTTGCCTGATTTCTGGCTGCATTTCTCTCTTCTTCCATTCTCCTTGCATTCTGCTTGAAATCCGGTTTCATGGTATCGGGCATGGAAGGTGCAGTCAGAGGCTTGATGATCCTGTGATGGGTTTCCTGCGCAGGTCTGTTCTGGCGGTTTCCTCCATTGTTTCCCTGTCTGCCATTGCCGCCCTGTCCCGGTCTGTTATTACCCGGTCTCTGAGAGGAAAAATTATTACTGCCATTATTGTTGCTGACAATAATGATCTTCTTTTTCTTCTTCGGAGCTTCCTCTGTGCCCTGCTCCCTTGCCGGTGCTGTCTGTGCCTTTGCATTTTCTTCCTTCACGGGAGCTGCTTTCTTTTCTTCTGTTTTTCCTGTATCTGCTCCAAAGCTCTTTCTCACGAGTGCCACGGTATCCTCCTCCAGTGTACTCTGAGGTGCTTTGGCTTCTATTCCCTGTTCCTGCAGAAATGCAAGGATCTCCTTGCTCTGCTTCTGCAGTTCTTTTGCTAATTCATGCACTTTCATTTTGGCCATTCTACTACCTCCGTCTCATTACCTTTCTTCCAAATGTCCGATTATGTTTGCTGCCATTCCGGCATCTGTTACTGCAAGAGATGCCCTCATTTCCCTGCCTATTGCCTTTCCGAGCTCTTCCTTTGTGGCATAGAAGAAAACCGGTATCTTCCGGTAATTACACATATCACGGAAATGCTTCTTCGTATTCTCCGAGGCATCCTCTGATACGATCACGACCTTCGCCGTTCCTTCCTTTATCGCTTTTTCTGCCATAAATTCTCCACTGACCAGATTTCTTCCCTTTGCGGAAAGTGACAGCAGGGATAAGATCCTATCCATTCTCTTCATCAAACTCCTTTTCCAGGCTGTCATAAACTTCATTTGGAATACTCATTTTAAAGGAGCGTTCCAGTCCTTTATTTTTTCTGGCTTTCTGAAGGCATTCCTTCGATATGCAAAGATATGCGCCTCTGCCATTTTTCTTGCCTGTTTTGTCAAGCACGGTTTCTCCCTCCGGTGTACGAAGAACCCGCATCATTTCCTTCTTGTTCTTCATCTCACCACAGCCAACACACTGTCTTACCGGAATTTTTTTCGCCATGCAAATACTCCTTCCTATTCCTGTGTGCTGTCAGACTCCTCTGCATATCCCTCTTCATATTCTTCATCGTCATATTCATCATATTCATCCATATAATCTTCATAACGGAAGCCGGGAGCATCCTTTGCCTGGGTCTCACTCTTAATATCTATCTTATAGCCTGTCAGTCTTGCTGCCAGTCTTGCATTCTGTCCTTCCTTACCGATTGCAAGGGAGAGCTGATAATCCGGAACAACTACCTTGGCTGTCTTCTCATCAGGATCTGCAAATACTGCCACGATCTTAGCCGGTGAAAGTGCATTCTGGATCAGATTACCAGGATTCTCATCCCAGTTGATGATATCGATCTTTTCTCCACGCAGCTCATCTACAATGGAATTTACTCTTGCACCGTTGATACCTACGCAGGCACCTACCGCATCTACATTGGGATTATTGGAACGTACTGCCATCTTAGTCCTGCTTCCTGCTTCCCTGGCAATGCTCATGATCTCTACCGTTCCGTCCTTGATCTCAGTTACCTCTGCCTCAAACAGTCTCTTTACCAGTTCAGGATGGGTACGGCTCACCAGGATTCTCGGTCCCTTAGGTGTATTCTTTACTTCAAGGATGTAAACCTTGATTCTCTCGGTAGGCTTGAATACCTCGCCCTTTACCTGCTCACTCTCATTCAGGATACCGTCTGCCTTACCAAGATTGATACTGATATTTCTTCCTACATAACGCTGTACAATACCAGTAACAACATCCTTTTCCTTCTCATAATACTGATTATAGATCACGCTTCTTTCTTCCTCACGGATCTTCTGCAGGATCACATTCTTTGCATTCTGGGTAGCAATACGTCCAAACTCCTTGGACTTGATCTCTACATGGATCATATCACCGATCTTGGCATCCGCCTTGATCTTCTGTGCATCCTCAAGAGAGATCTGCAGACAGTCATCTTCTACCTCTTCCACCACTTCCTTTTCTGCATAACAGAGGAAATCACAGGTATCTCTGTCAATCTCTACCTTGATATTATCTGCCTTTCCGAAATGGTTCTTGCAGGCTGTCAGAAGTGAATTCTCGATCGCCTCAAACAGTGTCTCCTTGCTGATCTCCTTTTCTTTTTCCAGAATGTCCAGTGCTTCCATTAATTCCTTGTTCATTTTCTTATCCTTTCCTCGCTAAAAATCAAATGCCAGTTTTATTACGGCAATATCTTTTCTGTCAAACTGCAGTTCCTCTTCCTCATTCTGTATTGTCACTGTACTGCCATCGAAGCCCTTCAGGATCCCTTCAAACTCACGGCTTCCGTTTACCGGCTTATAGGTCTTAAGCTCTACCTTATCTCCCAGGCTTCTCTGAAGATGTTTATCCTTCTTCAGTACCCTTCCAAGTCCGGGACTGCTTACCTCCAGGATATAGGCATCCTCTACAAAATCCTCTCTGTCAAGGGCATCGGACAGCTCCCGGCTCACAGCCTCACAGTCATTGATGCTGACGCCGCCCTCCCTGTCAATATATGCCCGAAGATACCATTCACTTCCTTCCTTCACATACTCCACATCATAAATCTCCACATGATTCTTTTCTGCGATGGGAAGAAGAAGCGCTTCTGTCTTTGATTCATAATTTTCCTTCTTGGACATCTCTCTTCCTCTCCTGTATTTTCATTACACACGGCAGTAAAAAAGTGGACTCTCGCAAGTCCACTTAAAACTGTAATCATTTAACAACATCTGCATTGTAGCACTCCTGTCTACAAATTGCAAGGGGTTTACAAATCTTTTACCTGTTCCTTTGCTGATTTTGCGGCTTTTTCCTCCTGATCCAGCTGATACAGAAGTACCCCGGCCATGATCAGGATAAACAGACCTCCAATGAGGCCAAGCGGCATAGGTCCAAGGAATACATTGTAAGGATGTTCCAAAGAAGTAAAGTATACTCCTATCATGGAAAAACCATTGATCATTCCATGTCCAAGAATGGAAGGAATACAGCTTCCCGTCTTGATCTCCGTGTAGGAAAAGATCGTACCAACTGCCATGCAGAATACACACATTGCGAGGATTCCGGTCACCGGATATCCTGCATAACCGATTCCATAATTATAGCCGGTCAGAGCAATCAGTGGTGCATGCCAAAGTCCCCAGATCGCACCATCCAGAAGTACCGCTGGTACCACCGGCATACATTTCAAAAGCTTCGGAAGCAGATAGCCCCGCCAGCCCCACTCTTCGCCAAAGCAGTTTACAAGATTGACAAGAGGTGACAGTACTACCCCGATCAGGAGCTGAAAGAACATATACTGCCAGAGCTGGCCTGTCGTATAGGTATTTCCATCCTGCGCGGTAAGCAATGCCCCAATATAACCAAGGTTACTGTCAAACTGTTCCCGGAAGATCAGGAAATATAGAATAGCTCCAAGAAGGATCATTCCGGCAAGTCCCGGCCAGACCAGCATATAATATTTCTGGTTGCCCTTCCACTTAAATGCCAGATGCAGCTCCTTAATGGCAAAGCCTTCCTTCGTCAGCAGCCTTGTCAGCGCCACACTGACCGCCGGCACAAACATCACCGCTGCGATCAGGCTCTGTGCCATCATGGCTCTGCTTGCATCCCCGCTTCCCGCCATAGGTGCTATAAAAGCAATCTCTATTATATAAGTGATCAGGAATGTAATTGCAAGAAACAGAAAAATCCGCTTTTCATCCTGCTTATCTCTTTCCATATGCCTGCCCTCTATCGTCCGATACTGTAATACTCAACACCTGCTGCCTTCATATCCTCCGGTGCATAAAGATTACGTCCATCATATACCAGTGGTGTATGCATCATTTTCTTATAATCTGCCGGTGTCAGTTCCTTCATTTCCTTCCACTCGGTAAACACAAAGCAGATATTGGCTCCTTCCAGTGCTTCCTCCGGGGAGGACACATAATTCATGGTTCCCTTATCCAGCTTTCCTTCCGGGAAAAGAGTCTTTGCCCTTGCTTCCCCCTTGGGATCATACGCATAGATATCAGCACCGTTCTGTAACAGCAGTCTGATATTGTCAATGGAAGGTGCTTCTCTTAAATCGTCTGTTCCGGCCTTAAAGGTAAGTCCAAGGACTGCTGCCTTAAGTCCGCTGAAGGAGATCATTCTGTCCTTTGCCTTTTCAAACAGTCTGGTCTTCTGGTCACTGTTCACTGCCACGCAGGCTTCCACCGTCCGAAGCTGGTAGCCATGCTCTCTTGCCAGGAATTTAAGTGCCTTGGTATCCTTGGGGAAGCAGCTTCCACCATAACCGATACCGGCATTCAGGAAACGGGAACCGATCCTTTCATCATAACGCATGCCTTCTGCCACATCCTTGATATCTGCGCCAACCAGTTCACAGAGATTAGCGATATCATTCATGTAGGAGATCTTAAGTGCCAGGAAATCATTGCAGGCATACTTGATCATCTCTGCTGATCTTCTCTTGACCGATACAATGGGAAGTCCGAACGGCTCATAAATCTTCTTCAGCAGTTCCTCTGCCTTTTTGCTCTCTGTACCGATGATGATCCTTGCTGCATGAAGAGTATCATGGACTGCAGTTCCCTGTGCCAGGAACTCCGGATTGGAAGCAACCTCCACTTCCACATCATGGACAAGGAAATCCTTGATAAACTGCTCTACCTTGTCATTGGTTCCTACAGGTACTGTGGACTTCACAACAACAAGACAGTCTTTCTCCACAGATTCTGCAATCTGTCTGGATACAGTAGCAATATAGCTTAAATTGGCACTGCCATCCGGCATTTCCGGTGTGCCGACACCGATAAAAATAACATCTGCATCCTTATAAGCTGCTACATGATCAGTGGTAAAGTGCAGCGTTCCTCTTGCATTGTTTTTCTGCATCAGTTCTTCCAGACCGTCCTCATAAATAGGCGAAATCCCCTGACGCATCATTTCTATTTTCTTCTCATCTACATCTACGCAGGTAACATCATAACCTTTCTCTGCAAAGCATACACCTGCTACCAGTCCTACATATCCGGTTCCTGCTACTGCTATCTTCATTTTCTTCTTACCTTTCTTATCCCTGCCTTCGCAGTGGTATTCTATCTTCTCTTTATATATTACCTCAAACCGTACTGTCTTGCAAATTCTTCTCAGGGCATCGGATACTTGATCTTGTCCTGTACGGTAATATCCCTGCCAAGCTGTGATTCAATGACCTTAAGCTCTGTATCTGCAATAATGGTATGCCTGCAGCCTGCCGGCATATAAAGCACATCACCCGGTTTTACTGTCTGCTCCCTGCCATCCAGGATCGCCTTTCCGTTTCCTGCGATCACATTCCAGATCTCATTTCTGTGCTCATGGCTGTGATAATTCATCCTGTGCCCGGGATTCAGTATGACCTTGATCGTCATACTTTCTTCCTCTACATCCAGTACCCGGAAGCTTCCCCAGGACTTTTCTGCAAACATGATCTGCTGACTGATCTTATCCACAAATGGTTTGATATAACTGGACTGTTCCTTATCAGAAACAAGGATTCCCTCCGCACTGGCAGACACGACCATATTTTTCAGTCCCATACAGAGTACCGGCACATCCAGTTCATTCACGACATGGACATTCTCACAGCTTTCATTCAGCATGACCTCTCCGATACTTGGCTCTTCCATAGCCTCTGTCAGGGTGTTCCAGGTTCCCATATCCTTCCACTGACCGCCAAAACGCAGCACCTCAATATCCGGTTCCTTTTCCACCACAGCATAATCAAAGCTGATCTTATTCAGATCCTTATAACCGTCAAACAGCTTCTGATAATCAGAAAAACCGATCAGTTCTTCCGTTTTCTTAAGCACATAGGAAAGCCTGTAGGCAAATACGCCTCCATTCCAGAGTGCCCCCTGGCTTAGGTATTCTTTTGCCTTCTGCAGATCCGGCTTTTCCTTAAAGGCAACTACAGGACTGACCTCTTCCTTATCCCCCGGGATGATATATCCATATTTTTCACTTGGGTAAGTGGGTTCTATTCCCATCAGTACCAGATTCGAGCTTCCTTCCTTTGCCATATCGGAAAGACGCTTTACTGCTGCAAAATAATCTTCATTCACATAAGGGTCTACCGGACATACTACTACAGAATCATCCCTGGATACACCAAGCACATCATGCAGATATGCCGTTGCCAAGGCAATAGCCGGAAAGGTATCTCTTCTCGTAGGCTCCACACAGACGTTGACATTTTCCGAAAGCTGATTATGAATCGCTGATACCTGTGTCTTTGAGGTAGCGATCGTTACTGTAGCTGTCTCATCCATAGCCCTGATCTGCCGGTATACCCGCTGAACCATGGATTCATAGTCTCCGTTTTCTGTCTTAAAGATCTTAATAAACTGTTTGGATCTGATATCATTGGACAGGGGCCACAGACGCTTTCCACTGCCTCCTGACAATAAAATAATATTCAATCTAAATTTCCCCCTTCATCTTCTTCTCGTGGTCAAAATATCCCACATAGCTGACCTGATACCTGCCCTTCGGGAACAGATAATGATAGAGGTCAATAAAATAATCATCCGTCATGCTCGCCATATAATCCACTACGATATCATTGGCATCCTCTGCCTCATAGGCTGCAAAATCCGCGTAATAATGGGTCATATCATACAGATAATCCATGTGATGAGTAAAGATCACAGAGCTTCCGTCCTTCTTTTCATAATCGGAAAAAAGCTTCTCATAAATATCACGGAACATGGGACTGATCTGCTCCCGGTAAACAGCTTCCAGCTTCTCATTTCCATAGATCCGTCTGTAATTCTCTTTTTTACTTCCCTTCAATGCCTCGAAATACTGATCGTCCATCTTCAGATAATTCTGTCCGTAGCTGTTCTCCATGATATTGACAGAAATATTATTGATGATCTCCGCATTGGTCGTTCCGATACTGCTGATCTCATAGTCAGGGTCTTCTTCAAACAGTCCAAGCTTCATGGCATCCTGTCTGTCCTTGCCAAGGTACGCGATAATATCAGATACCCTCACAACACATCCTTCCAGTGTGGACGGCACCAGCCTCTTCACCGCTTCCGTATCGGTATAGCACTGCTCCATCTTCTGATCAAACAGTGCAAAATCCTCATAAGGCACCGGCCTGTATTCCTTCAGCTCCAGTTCTCCGTTGTGGCAGATCACGCCATCCAGTGTCTGCAGGCTGATATTTAAAGGAAAGATCCTGTCGATCACCCTTGCACTCTGGATATTATGGTTAAAGTACCGTCCGGTATGTGCATGATAAAGATCATTCAGCATCCGTTCACCGGCATGTCCAAAGGGAGTATGCCCGATATCATGTGCCAGTGCAATCGCCTCAATCAGATCCTGGTTCAGATTCAGGACTCTTCCAATATTTCTGGCAATCCTGGCTACCAACTGTACATGCTGGGAACGCCTTGAAATATCGTCGTTTTTATATAAAGAAAAAACCTGTGTCTTATCTGCATACCGGTTGTAATAGGGAATATGCATGATCTTCTCACAATCCCTGACAAAAGCAGGCCGCCAGAGATTGGCTCTGTCATGATCCGGTCTTCTTCTGATCACCCTTTCATCCGGAAATGCATAAGGATTCTCCACATGATTTTTCCGATCCTCCAGAATCCTCTCCTGCAGCTCCATGGAAAGACTGTCGTACTTTTTTTTCTGCATGCACACGCTCCTTTTTCTGTAGACTTTCAACTATGTCTATCGTACCATTATGCAGTTTTTTTGTAAACATACCTTACCACAAGTCGTATTTCTTCATGGTTTCTGCATTTCGATATTCATGCTTCTCATAATATCCGATCAGCTTTCCCTCTTCCCTGAGCGCCACCATATAAACGTCTTTATTCTGTTTTTCATTATGGAAGGTATAGACTATATTGTGGCTTTCGTCTGCTGCAAACCAGTCCATTACCTGCTTTATTTTCTCCCTTGATTCAGGATTATGGCATTCCAGAAGACTTCGTCCAATCAGCTTAGCTCCACCATATTTGGCATAGCTGGCAGCCGCTGCCGGATTCATGTATATGATCTCATGCTTTAAGCTGCAGATCACAACAGATGCTCTGTCCTGATCTATAATGCTTTTATAAAAAGCGACATAGGCTTTACTGTCAACTGTCTTTTCCATCATCTCTGTTCTCCCATTCTCTTCCATATGTCTGCTGCCCCTTAGAATTCTACTGTTTCCGGCTCATGGGTAAAGGAAGAAAAGGTAGCTGTAGCGTTTTTGAAATAAAACACTTCTGTATTCCCATCATCTGCAGAATACATCTTCTGAAGGGATGGATAGGCATCCAGCATGGACTGCCTTGCTTCCCTGCGGTCATCCGCTGCAAGTTCACCTGCCAGGCGCAGCCACTCTCCATTCTTAAAGGCACAGATCTCCACCTTCGGATTTTTATGGATCTGTTTTGATACTTCTTTTTTCTTTCCGGTCTGTATGTACAGTTTTCCTTCAAAAATATGTGCTGTTCCAAAAGGCCGCACTCTTGGCTGATCGCCCTCAACGGTTGCCAGATAATAGGTTTCTGCCTCTTTTAAAAATTTTAATACACGTTCCATGGTTTTGTCCTCCTGAATTGTTTTCCTGGAATTTCCTCGAATTACCTGTATTATTTACCTCTTCGGACTAATGAAGTATAGTGCTTTTTGAGATAATATAACAGAACACCCACATACTCTTCTCTCTCATCACTATTATATAATTCATCCATTATTTTCTTCACAGTAGCAGATGTACATTTTCCTTTGGCATTCAGCAGACCCAGCATCCTTTTCGCCCTGTTATATGCATCTTTTCTGCCCTTCAGTAATTCTGTTGCGGTATCTCTTACAGTCCCATCCTTCTTTTGAATTCCATTTAATAATAAAACATTGTTAATGTCCCTCTCCATGTCCTCATCTCTTGGTTTTGTATAGATCCTTCCCTCTTTGTCATACGCAATTTTATCCATCTGTGTTTTATCAAGTGGATTCACGGTAATTTCTGTTTCTTTTTTCTTTGCATCGCAACAAAGAATATGATTCTGATTTCCGGTTATTCTTTCTCCCCCATCACATACACCAAGCATATTATTATAATTAATAGCATTATCCTTGCTTTTACTCAATGGCACAAGATGCTCTACTCTGGAATGATTATCCATGCGAATACGTTTCATACAATATGCACAGATTCCATGCTGTTCCTGAAGTAATACTCTCTTGACATCATTCTTAGGAAATTCATTATCAAACACATAACGAATTGCATCTGTATCATCTTCACTGATATTTTTCCATTCCTCACTTTTACTCAGTTGAATAATTCTATTACTTATATCATTAGGCAAACCTTCCTTTTTGATATATAACATATCAGCACTCCTCTATCATCTTTGCATCCCTGACTATGCCCGCCATCTTCCTGTACTCTGAATTATCTTCACCCAGTACCAATTTCAGATTTTCCAATGCAGCCAGCGCTATGTCAAAGTCCCCATCGTCTACCGCAATCTCTATTCGATCTACTAATGCCTTTACTTCCTTTGGTCTTGAAACACTTTCCTGACGGTAACATAGTACATCCTCGACCTCATACCCATAACAATCTGGCAAATAGCTTACTTTCTGATCATCATCCAAAAGAATTAGATTTGCCTTTTTTGATGAAGATATTACAATAGGTGAATGCGTTGCTATAATAAACTGAACATTTTCAAATGTTTTCTGTAATGCTTCAATCACATTCCATTGCCACTTTGGATGCAAATGCAAATCAATCTCATCTATAAGTACCACTCCATTAATCTGCTCTTTACCTGCCAGCTCAGGATTCAGCATGCAAACACGGTATGCCAGATCCATGATCATCCACAGTAACGACTGATAACCCGCACTCAGCTTTGAAATGGGCATTTCTGTCCTTTTATCTTTATAAACCAGTTCATCAAACTGCAGGGAATAGTATATAACCGGAATATTATCAAGTTCATTTATCTCTTTCATAAATGAAGCTACTATATTTTTAAACATTTTATATTCCTGAACAGTTCCTTTATTTAAAGCCATAACTTCCTGCTTAAGACACCATTGCTGAATGGATTTCACATCCATGGATGAGTCCAAACACCCAATATATCCGCATCTTCTATCATCTAGTTTTTTCTTTAACTCTGTTCCAAAATCGCCTCTTCTTACTCTCCATGCCCTGGCAGCACTTTGAAAACTGATCAAAGGCAAAATTGTTTTCGAATTATTTGTCAGCTTCTTCATCCATATACATACACTTTTATCATCAATTTTGGTATGTGTAGATGACACTTCTTCCTTTATCCTGCTCCAGCTAAACTCCTGTTCATCAGATATATATAACGTACATCCCGTAGAAACTGGTTCACAATATTCAATGGCCGTAGATGAATCCCCGATCGGCTTTATTTTCAAACGGACATCATCCTTTACGATATTCTTTGTGCTAACACCTGCCACATTAACAAACATTCCCCCAAGAGCTACAGCAATTCCCTCTAATACAGAAGTTTTTCCAGCCCCGTTATCACCAATAAGGAGATTCACTCCAGATTTTAAATCAATATCCAATGATTCAATTGCTTTATAATTCTTTATGTGAATCTTTTCTAAATACATCCATCTCACCATCCTTTTTGTTTCAGTTCTATCATCCAATTTGCACTGTTCGCGCGTTTTCCCTATTCTATAACCAAAATTACTCTAAATGATTCCGAACCATCATCAGCGAATATCCCAAAAGATTTTCTCCCCTCCACTGTGATATATCAAATCGTCTTTCATCTTTCATAGATAAGCCAATTCCCCATATCCTATCATGCACTGCACATTCAGCAAGTATCGCATCCCTGGTTTGTAATAATCTTCTTTTCAATTCATCCTGTTGAGAAAATTTAGCAAGCAGTCCCTCATACACTATTAACTGCCTTACGCCGTTCCAAATATTGTCATTATATCCTGAAACTGTCCGCCCAAGTTCTTTAATATGTGCCACATCATCTGCCGCAAGTATTTGTTCTGCTATTATCCCGTCCTGAAAACAAACGGCCTTATGATACATCATAAACTGCTCCATTGAGGAAAATGATTTCCCATCCATTTCAAAATGTGATAGATACCAATTACTCAAAAAACCATTTTCTTCATCTGGATTATGAAAACATATAACTGTCATGATACTCCCCTCTTTCTATACTGCTAATTCAAATAATCTCATGTAATATTTTTCAATTCTTAAACACTGCATCAACACAATCCCGGTAGCATATATATTTTCAGTTAATCTCATTCAGATCATAAGGTGTGGTCTGGTATACGTAGTAGTTGAGCCAGTTGCAGTAAAGGTTATTGCTGTGGGAGCGCCATTGCAGGGATGGTCTTTGCGTGTCATCGTTCCCCGGATAATAGTTTTTCGGCATCTGAATGG
>ERZ1026860.49-NODE-49-length-83950-cov-20.220108_pt1 | contig 83950 bp, 139 predicted proteins | sample MGYA00380160_ERZ1026860 | MGnify/ENA primary metagenome ERZ1026860 (study PRJEB33269, sample SAMEA4719796) | human gut metagenome | biome: human-associated habitat; feature: organic feature; material: feces | place: Cameroon | collected 2013-10 ... | reverse complement strand
ATCGTCGGCAGCGTCAGATGTGTATAAGAGACAGATATTGGGATGTTGGAGCCCATTCGAATTAGTTTACAGAAAGGAGCGGAGTGCATGCTGTATATAGATGACGACAGCACTATAAGACTGACCAGAGGCGATACTGCTCGTCTGTCAGTACCCATCAAAAACTCAGTAAATGACGATGAATACACCATGGAAAGTGATGACGTCCTCTACTTTACTGTGAAAAAGAGCGCTAAAGATAGTGAACCTCTCTTCCAAAAGGTAGCGACAGGTTCAAACGCCTTCCGTATCGATCCTGAAGACACGGAAGCTTTTTCTTTTGGTAAGTACCGGTACGATGTGCAGCTGACTACTGCATCCGGTGACGTGTACACAGTAATCGAACCATCAACGTTTGAAGTCATGGAGGAGATTACGTAATGAGCAACGCTGTCGTAATCGGAGAAGGAGTTCTTACCGGTGTAGTTAGGTCCGAGGGCGTTCTCTTAGGAATCATCAAGACCGAAGGTTGCCTCTCTGGCGCTATTAGCTCTGAGGGTGTTCTTGAAGGATCTCTGTCAATGCCGACTGGTTACGACGATTACGCCGGTCCGTACGATGTGATCCCCAAAGTAATTCCGCGTTCTTTGGACACGGCGGACAAGCACTTGGCGGATAACATAACAATTAAAGCGATACCATATTACGAAGTAAGTAATTTACATAATGGAAAAACAATAATCATAGGGGGAGATTGATTATGCCCGAAACCAAACAGATAAACAAAATAGTATACGGCAGTACCGTTCTGATTGATCTTACTGCGGATACCGTAACGAAAGACAAGATCCTTGCAAGCTATACTGCTCATGACGCAAGTGGCACGATCATCACCGGCACTTGTGATTACGATGTAAATTCTCAGGATGCCACCGTCAAGGTTGGTGAGATCCTCAAAGGTCAGACCGCATATGCCAGAGGCACCAAGCTGACTGGTACGATGCCCAACAATGGTTCTGTCTCGCTTACTATCTCCGACATCAATGACGAGATCACGATCGCTCAGGGCTATCACGATGGCAGTGGCAAAGTGAGCATTCTCAGCACGGAGAAAGCAAAACTCATCGCGGCAAACATTAAGCAAGGCATCAGCATTCTCGGCGTGACGGGTACCCTCGAGCCTTCGAGTGAAGTAACTGCCCATGCAAAGACATGCACGCCTAAGATTGCAGAACAGGTTATTCTCCCTGATGAAGGATACGACTATCTTTCTCAGGTGACTGTCGCAGCCATTCCTTACGCAGAGAGTGAGAACTCTGCTGGCGGTAAAACTGTGACCATTGCCGGGGAGGCGTAAGTAAATGGGTAGAAGTAAAGTCGTTTTTGGAAGCGATGTTCTTATAGATTTAACCGGAGACACGGTAACTGATTCGGCTTTACTTTCTGGCTATACAGCTCACGATAAAGCCGGAAACACAATTACCGGCACTCTCGTGACACAAACTTGCTACAGCGGCTCTGGCGCCCCAAGTGATACATTAGGAAACGATGGGGACTTATACATCGATATGGGGTGATGAAATGGATGAAACTAATAATTTAACGTACACCGATTTTTCGGCTGGTTACACTGCCGGCGATGGCATGGCTATACTTGATTCCGACACTACTGTCGATGAACTTATTGGCTGGGTATTCAGCGATAAACCGCTATGGTTCTACGACAACATGAAGTATCGGCTGATCATCCATTTCGAAGCTATAGAAAATGGCGGCGTTATTTATTACTTCGATGACGATGGTAATATCATGAGCCACCAATTTGGCGGTGATGAGAGCTAATGTCAAGTACAGTTACAAAAAAGCTAAGTATCGATGAGAATAACATCAAGCAATACTGTGACGCAGATAACGTGTCGTTTAGTGTCAGCGGTCACGCATGGCGAAAATGGCTCAACGGCAGCACTAATGGCTACATAATCTTAAAATCCGAGGGCAAGGCGGTTCTGTATCCTACCGATACAGCCCATCCCTTTAAGGCGGATTCAACAATCTCTGCGAGCCGATCTGCAGGTACATGTACAGTTGACCTCCAATTCGGCGGAACAAAAGTGCATGAGGAATCATATACGTCAGGTAGCCAGACGTCGAAATCGAAAACTGGCATAACTGACGCCGCGGTTACCAATAGCACGAAAGCCACAGAGATAAAGTGGCACGTCTATGGTAAAAACGGTGACAACCAGCGAGGTGGCTTGCTCGAGCTGACGCTGTATTTTTACCAATACACAATGCAGCCGAAAGCGGCAGACGGAGTCAACGGCGTACAGTCTGTATCTGTCTCTAATACTGCTCCTTATTATGGCGACTCTGTAACCTTCAGCGCAGAGCTTGTTAGTGGTGCTACATGGCATGGCTGGTACTCCGATGCTGCCTGCACAACTCTTGTCAGTGCGGACCAAACTTATACCGTAAGCCCCAGCTCGGACATTACTCTATATGCCAGCGCCACAATTGACGCTAAAACATATAACTGCTCAGCCATAGCAAAAGTCGGCATAGCAACCGCAACAGTAAGCGAAGATATTGTTCCTGATGGCGGAGAGTGTATATTCTCTGCGCAACCAGATACTGGTTATGTGTTTGAAGGTTGGTATTCCGATGAAGGATGCACGAATGTAGTTAGCACGGAGAACCCATACACAGCCACTATTACTGCAGACACAACTCTGTACGCAAAAGGTCAGCTTAGCAAACTAAACATTAGTGTTGGCCAAACAGAGCACGGTACGGCTAGTATTAATGCTTCTGTTATCACATACGGTGACAGCGTTGTATTCACATTCACACCAGATAGTGCAGAGTATGAACTACGCGGATGGTATGCTGATGAGGGGTTAACTCAGCTGGTTAGTGAAGATAACCCGTATATTTGTACGCCAACGACTGACTATAAGCTATACCCTAAGGTTAGAATCAAAACATATAAGATCACATTAACGCGAGGTCTTAAAACAGTTGTTTTTGGGAAACAGGGCACGTGGACTCTTAAGATCGCTGCGCTGTATTATGATAAACTGACTTGCGACGAAATACAATACGCCAAGACTGGCGAATTTGATAAAATTGACACGGCGAAAATACATGACCAAACGGTGAAAACGGGCTCCGATATGGTCGCAGCGATTACGGCTTCACTGCTGGTTCCAGCCAATGCCACCTGTGTGATATGGTGCAGTTTATCAAGTATGCCAGTAACTTGTTTTTCGGAAGTCAGCGACAATGATGCTGGCGAAAGAGATTTTCTAACTAATTGGCCTTACTATATCTTTAAACCGTCGCAAGACAAAGAGTATTTTTGCTATTGTTCGGCGACTGCTTGTGTTTGTACTGCGATTGCTAAACGTGGGGTCCAATATGCCGATGCGACAACCCCAACATTCGCCGGGAAAAATGCAATATTCTCCGCCACTGTAAAAGACGGCTATACATTTACTGGATGGTACTCAGACGAAGCATGTACAACGCTCGTTAGCTCTGACAATCCGGCTAACGTTGTAACGCCCACGGCGAGTAGTAACAATGAAACAACAACGCTAACCCTTTACGCGCTGGCAAAGAGCTTATTGGGCACGGGTCTCTATTTCAAACAAAATGGCGCCTACGCGGAAGCTAAAGCCATCTACCAGAAAGTTAACGGCGCATGGACTGCGGTTGACAAAACTGTATTCAACATAACAACTAAATACAAAATCATTAAAACTTAGATAACAAGAATTTTATAAGGAGCGGTGAAGATGATTATAATCAGAGCAGACCGTGCCAACGCCAAAGCGGTCAGCACACAGCTACTTACAAGCGGCATGGTCGGAGCACACGTAAAGTTTGTGTTCTCCAACGAATGGGACGACCTTCTAAAGACCGCTGTATTTCAGGTAGGCGACACAACCATCGATGTGCTCGACAGCCAGTGGGACGGGAATATCTGCACTATCCCAAATGAGTGTCTGGCCGTTCCAGGTAAAATGATTACCGTCGGTGTCTATGGATGTAACGATTCCGGTGATTTGGTTATACCAACGGTATACGCCAAGGTCGGTCGTGTACGCGTTGGTGCAGACCCAACTGGTGACGATACTGCAAAGTCGAGTCTGCCAGTGTATGAGCAGATTCGCAGCAGCATTGGTAACCTCTCAGATCTGGATACGGTAGACAAGAGTAATCTCGTTTCCGCTATCAACGAAGCGTTAAGGACCGGTGGCTCTGGTGGCGGAACGACAGCCAATGCTGTGACGTACACCGAGCAAGCCCTTACCGATGCGCAGAAGCAGCAGGCGCGTACGAATATTGGCGCAGGCACAAGCGACTTTAGTGGAAACTACAACGATCTTACCGACAAGCCTGCTACTCTTCCGAACCCTAATGCCATTACGTTCACTGGCGCAGCGACCGGTACTTACGATGGCTCAGAAGCTATTACAGTAGATATCCCCGAGGCAGATCTTTCTATAGCTAAAATTGAGAGTCTTGACAAGGACAATGCGAAAGTTCTTAGGGGTCTTGCCGATGGGAACTACATCCTAGACGGCTACTTTACTCCGTATACTGGATCTGATTCTACATTCGTGTTTGATCCTCCCGCGCTAACCTCTATTAGCAGCACCGAATCTACTACTCATGTGCAGATTTTCGAGCCGTATGATAACCAGATTCAGCATCTTGTCATAACAGACACGTCATGCGAGAAAACAGAGGTGCTCCTGAATGGCATTGCTAAGTCTGTTGCAGGAATCGGCGACTTAGCCAAACTCACAACAACTGCGAAAGACACTCTCGTCGATGCAATCAATGAGGCAGCTTCTTGCAGCATCTTCACTTTCACTATCAACCGCACGGTCAATACGTCGGATGGCGGCTTTACTTATTCTGCAGATAAGACTTTCGCTGAGATTCTGGAAGCATCACAAACAAGAGAAGTAATTGCGAAAGATTATGCCGGCAACTATTACGATCTAACATACGCCCCTGAAACCACCGATACTTCCATCTTATTCCAGTTACGAGTGACTGACATGGTCACTAATCAGTATGCTAAAAAGGTTCATTACACTATTAATAGTGATAATACTATTGTTTGTGATGAATTTACTATTAATAGTCTGCCCGCAGTCACCACAAGTGATAATGGGAAGGTTCTTCAGGTGGTTAATGGGGCTTGGACTGCTGTCACTTCTAGTGGCGGCACGGGTGAATCAACTAACGTAATTGAATTTTAAGACTATTAATTAAGGAGGACTATAAAATGGCAACCACTTCTAGACATGCTTTCGGTAGCAAAAAGAATATCGATACTGCTAAAACCGAAGGCACTATCGCGGCATGCGATGTTTTATTTCTGGACAACCATGAAATTGGCTGGATCGCTAAGGACGGCAGTACTGTAATGTCTACCTCGAGAACTCAGGAGCCTATCACTGTGAACGGTGTCACTGGTCTTGGTATCTCCAATGGAGCAACTATTTCTGCTGGTACTTCTTTTGATGATTTCGTCAAAATGGTTGTGCAGAAAGCGATCCCCGCAACTTACACGAAGCCCACTATTTCCCTCGCTAATAATGGCGGACAGGCTGCTGGTAATGTTGAAGCTGGTACGTCTATCACTCCTAAGCTGAAAGCCACTTTCACTAAGAATGACTCTGGCGATCTTACGAGTATTGTTGTCAAGAAGAGCAGCAGCGAAGTTGCAACGGGTACCGAATCTCCTTTATCCTACACTGGAGACGCCATTATTATCGGAGACGAAAGTATTAGCTTTACCGCAACTGCGAGCTATAATGACGCCCCCGTAAAGAAAAACAACCTTGGCGCTGAGTCTAAGGAGAACTGGTTTGCTGGTGGCACCATCAATTCCTCTGCCTATACTATTACTGGCAAAAGGAATCTGTTTTATGGAACTGGCGTCGGAAGTGTTCCAGAGATTACCTCTGATATGGTTCGTGGTTTAGTTAACAAGAAACTGGCTCCTGCACAGGGAACTTCTTTTAATATTAGTGTGGCCGTTGGCCAGCAGTATATTGCCATTGCTTATCCTGCCACTATCCGCGATATCAATAATGTCACCTATGTTGAAGCTAACGATAGTGGCATGGTTTCCAACTTCATTAAATCTACCATTGATGTAGCGGACGCTCGCGGCGGAAATAGTGGCACGATGAGTTATAAGGTCTTTACTTATGCTATGGCAGTTCCTGCTGCAGCTGGCATGACTTTTAAAGTTACAATTTAAGGAGGTAAATTAGCATGGCTATTGAAAGTAAGAATTTACTCGTTTGGGTAAAAGCAATGTCTCGAGGCCAGGCGCTGCCTCTGGATGCATCTGAAATTTATTCTACGCTTGCAGAAGCTGAAACCTATGCCTCTACCTCTGCGATTGCTTACGCGGGTCAGACTGTTAAGGCAAAGACTGAAGATGGCAAGTATCATAGTTATACTCTGCAGCCATCCGAGGCTGGCTATGTTCTTGAAGAGATCGGTACCATCAATGAGTCCGATCGGAAGCAGTACGTAATGGTTGTCAAGGCTCTTCCCGAGTCTGGCCAGATCGAAGGCGTCCTTTACATCAATAACACCGACGGCTATATTTGGACCGGAAGCGCGTGGCGTAAGGTTTTCTGGGACGTTACTGCTGATGTGACTGCGGTGTCTGATCGTGTCACCACGCTTGCGTCTAGCGTCGATACTAAGGCTCCGATTGATAACCCAGTATTCTCCGGCACGGTTAAGGTCGGTGAAGATGAGGTCGCGCTGAAGTCTTATGTTGAGGGTCTGTTTGCGAATCTCGTGTCTGCAGAACCAGGCATCGTTGATTCCGTTCATACTCTGCCTAAAAATTATAAGGCAGGTCAGCATTTCCGTGTTGCTGAGGCTGGTACTTATGCAGGCGTGAAGTGCGAAGTTGGCGACCTTATCTTGGTCGTGAAGAACTACAATGCAGACACTGCGTCGAATGACGACTTTATGGTTCTCCAGGCAAATATTGATGGTGCCGTTACCTCTACTGCTGACACAACTACTATTGGCGAGATCGTGGTATTCGACTCCGTAACCGGTAAGGTCGTGAAAGGTGCCGGTGTTCAGATAGCGTCTCTGAATGACGCCATTTCTAAGTCTCATTCTCATAAGAACAAGACGGTTCTGGATTCTTATGACAAGACTCAGACCGAACTTCTTGCAGCTGCAAAAACTGAAGCGCAGGGGCTTGTCACTGTTCACGAGACTGCTGTAAATACGGCTCTGGAAGGCAAAGCCGACAAAGGTACTACTCTTTCCGATTATGGTATCACCGACGCTTACAATAAAACAGAGATCGATGGTAAGATTACGACCATTACTGACAATCTGAATACTAAGATTTCTGGGACTGATGCCGACACTAAGATTGCAACTGCTAAGACAGAGACCCTGAGTGAGGCAGCCACTGCAGCGAGTGAAGCTCTAGAAGCCAGAGTTGGCTCGATTCCTGCCGATACTACGATTAAATCTTATGTCGACACCGCTATTGGCTCTGGCGGCACATCAAGTGCGGAAGCCATTGCGACGGCAAAGCAGGAAGCTATCGACACGTCTAAATCGTATACCGATACGCAAATCACCTCTGCCTTAACAATTGTAGAATTCTAATGGATGATCTCGAGTCAAAATAGGAGGTACATATGGCAGATTCAACTACAACCACGGTACTGTCTGCTTGTGCAACTGTAAACAGTAAAATATCTAATCTGCCATTAAAAGATGGTCAGCTAATATTTATTCAGGATAAGCAGACGATCGCTCTGGATTTTGGTGGAAAGCGAAAATTCTATAAACAAATTGAAGAACTCGCTACAGAAGAGGCTCGCACTTCAATGCTGGCTCCTGTAGCTGATCTTTATTATTTTGTAGTAGAAACGGCCGTCTTATGGACATACCGAGATGGCTGGATTCAGATCACCACATCACCAAAAGACATTAACGCCATTGAGAAATCCGCTAAAGATTACGCGGATGAAGTTAGCAATCTTATGACCGGGACCCTGGATGAGAACGGGGACATTGTTATTATGCTCAACGAGCGTATATTTGAAATTTAGTTTATTTACCGAAACGGTTTGCTTTAGAGAAAGGAAGTACTAAATATGGCAGCTAAAAACACAATTCTGAAGGCTAAAATTGAAAATACTATCTATGAAATGATGGTTAAGACCACAGCCGCGAACGTTTACGTGGATGAGTCTACGACTCTGGCGGCGAAACTTTCCTCCCTCATCGCAGATATTGCAAGTAAGGCTTCTAGCGACGACCTCACCAATGGTCTGGCAGGAAAGGCTAACACTAGCCACACCCATGCTCAGGCTGATATTACCGGTCTCACCGATAAGCTTAACGCTCTGGCAACAAGCGAATCTGTGACTAGTGCTATTGACGCTCTTCGTCAGGAGATGCTTGGTGATACTCCGGTTGAAGCTTATAACACTTTTACCGAATTAGCTCAGTATATTGCTGATCATAAGGAAGTTTCTGATGCTCTGACTGAGGCCGTTGGAAAGAAAGCTGATAAGGCCACTACTCTTGCCGGCTATGGCATCACCGATTCTTATACTAAGACCGAAACCGATAAGAAAATTTCGGACGCAGTTGCTACTGCTACTGGCGGCGAGTCTGCGGCATCCGTTAAGGCTGCTCTCGAGTCCTATAAGACTGATAATGATACTCGTGTCGACGCTCTGGAAGCTGTCAAACATACGCACGCGAATAAGACCGTGCTCGATGGTATCGCTGCAAGTGACATTACTGCATGGAATAACAAAACTAACACGAAGATTTACTATTCGGAAACGCAGCCGACCAATCTCGCTGAAGGCGATCTCTGGTTTGCTATTGTGTAATTCTTAAATGTAATTATTTATTGGAAAGGAGGCTGAACCGATGGCGGTTGTCGAAACGTCGGGGATCATTAAGCACAAAGATTCTAACGGAAATATGGTCTTCTTTTATCCCACGACATTAAAAGATAATGTCTCTGGCATGGAGGAAATTGATAATCACCTTACCAGTGAGGACAATCCACATAAAGTGACCGCAGAGCAGGTTGGAGCCCTTTCAAGTAAGCCAGCATATATGGCTAGCACCGATGGGGTAACGTATACTTGCACGGTTCCTGGGATTAGTGCTCTAACTGTCGGCGCTAGTTTTATAGGTATCCCGAAATTAGAAAGTACTTCTCAGGCAGTTAAACTAAATGTTAATAATCTTGGTGCTAAGCTTCTTCGACGGAGAGTATCTGTAGGTTCAGCGACAACAGCTTCTGGCTATAACAATAGCTGGATCGCTGCCAATAAGCCAATAACGGTCGTCTATGATGGAACTTTCTGGGTTGTCGATATTATGCAACCACATGCAAGTGACCTAATGGGTTCAGTCCCTGTTGACAAAGGTGGAACCGGCGCAACCACAGCTACACAAGCTTGTAGTAATTTGGGTGCTTTAGCCACGGCAGGCGGTACAATGACAGGACCGCTTGTATTAACAAAGGATGTCCATTACGGTGATACCGAGCCTACTAACCCAGTTGAGGGACAGATTTTCTTTAATATGTGCATGCTAGAAATTTGGGATGGCGAAAAATGGGCAGCCGGCGTCGAGTGCATGACGGCAGAAGAGATGCAAGCAATCTGGGATAGCAATTAAGGTAAAATCAGAAGGAGTTAGGCATACCGGAACTTTTGGATTGTAAGACAATATATAGGGTTTTCATCTAGCGACGGCGGTCTTTCCGATTATTATATGGCGTCTTAGTTTGGGACGACAGAAATCAAAATGGAGGTTTTCAAATGGACATTATCGAATCATTTGTAACCAATAACAAATGTTATCAGATCGGCGCACCGCTGTATCCGCAGGGCATCATGCTGCATAGTGTGGGTTGTCCGCAGCCGAATGCATCGGTGTTTGTTCGTAATTATAACCAGTATCAGCCGAATGGCCAGAGCGTATGTGTGCATGGTTTTATTCAGCGTGACGGTACGTACTACCAGACGCTGCCCTACAATATTCGCGCTTGGCATTGCGGTGGTGCAGCAAATAACACCCATATCGGTATTGAGATGACTGAGCCGGCCAGTATTGTTTATACAGGCGGCGCCAATTGGCGTGATCTTGACCATGCAGCGACTGAGGAGCACGTTCGCGGAACGTATGCTGCAGCCGTGGAGCTGTTTGCGCAGCTTTGTAATGCTTATGGCTTTGACCCGCTGGCAGATGGCGTGATTATCAGTCATGCTGAGGGCGCAGCTAGAGGAATTGCCAGTCATCATGCAGATCCTACGCACCTTTGGCGTGAATTTGGATTGACGATGGATGGATTCCGGCAGGACGTGTACAACGCTATGTACGGAGATAACAACGCAGACAATGAGGAGGATGAAGACATGACGAGATATAATAGTTTGGCTGAGGTTCCTGCGTGGGCACAGGCTGATGTGAAGAAACTCATGGATTGCGGCGCTCTTCAGGGTGATGGCAATGGTAATCTGAATATCAGCGAGGATATGCTTCGTGGTGCGATTATCGGTATGCGTTATGCTGAGGCGCAGGACCCGCATTACCATAGCGTGGATGAGGTTCCGGAGTATTTCCATGATGAGGCGAAACGTCTTGTTGAGCGCGGCGCACTGCTCGGTGACAAGAGTGGCGACCTTGATATCAGCCATAGTGCTCTGCGTACAATGATTGTATGCCAGCGTATGGTCGACGGTAAATAAATAACACTATATTTCATTCGGAGGTGAGCATATAATGCGCACATTAAGATTTCTCGTTGATGGGCAGGCCATCAAACCAGATCCGACTTGCGATTTTAGTGGCCTATTTTTGTGTAAAAGCTCAAATGTTTGTGCAGAATTTGTCTTCTCCTCCGAATGGAACAGCATGATGAAAGTCGCTGCATTTTGGTCAATGTTGGATAAAGAATATGAACCGCAAGTAATAAGCGAAGAAAATACTTGCGTCATTCCATCCGAGGCTTTTACTAGAGCAGCATTTAAGATTCAGGTTCTAGGTGTAAAAGGATCTAAGAAAACAAGCACAAATAAACTGGTCATTTTGCAGACAGGAGGTAGACGATGAGCCAGGCGGAAAATTTACTTAATAGTTTGAATACTCACTTGCATCTTGCCAATGAGTCTGAAGAGCCGCATATCGTTATCGATGACGACAGAATTATAACGGTTCCCGATCAGCTTAAACGTCTTGCCGTTCAGTATGATCACGATATCGAAACCGTAACATTTGATTGTCCTCGTTATTGGGACGGCATCGACATGTCTAAAATGGCTGTGTATGTGAATTATTTACGTTCGGATAGTTACCATGCGGCGTATAAGGCGAAAAACGTTACTGTCGACACTTCCGACGATAGCATCATGCATTTCGATTGGACCGTCAGTAGGAACGTCAGTCTGGCCGTTGGGAAACTTGTTTTTCTTGTTTGTATTCGAAAAACCGATGGCAATGGGAACGAAGTAAACCATTGGAACTCGGAGCTATGCAAAGATTGTTATGTGTCTGAAGGTTTGGAGCCTGATGATGAAGAGCTCAAGGAGCTTTATCCAGACATTATCGAGCAATGGCACAATAATTTGCTCAAAATGGTAAATTCGGGAGAGTTTGACGGTGCTACATTTACACCAAGCATCACTAAGGCTGGCGATCTGTCCTGGACTAATGACAAAGGTCGAGAGAATCCTGCGACTGTCAATATTCACGGCGTTTCCCCGACTATAGAAGTCACTGATATCACGGGCGGCCATAGAGTAGCGATTACGGATGTGAACGGAACTAACTCGTTTGATGTACTTGACACCATTGTAGACAAGACCGAAGCTGCAACTAAGATGCTTAATGAGTTTGTCTATATAGGTTCTACGGAGCCGACATCAACGCCAGTTCTATGGCTCGATACAGACGCGACCGTGAGTTCTGGGGCGTATGAAGATGGCACGGAGGTGAGCTATTAATGTCATTGAAACTTTATGAAGAATCAAGCGTAAAAAGAATAGCCGAAGCTATTCGTAAAAAGACCGGCGCGAGCACAAAGTACAAAATTGGAGAGATGGCCAGCGCCATTAACGAAATAACTGGAGGTGCCAGCATTACCGTGGACGCTGCTTTATCTACCACATCCGAGAACCCGGTGCAAAACAAAGTTATTACAGCCGCATTGAACGGCAAGGCCAGCACCGCTGTTGCTGTGCAGTCGGCAGCTGGTCTGATGTCGGCTTCCGACAAGACAAAACTTGATGGCGTGGAAGCTGGCGCAAACAAGACAGTAGTGGACGACGCCATTTCGGCAGAATCCGAGAATCCGGTGCAAAACAAAGCCGTGAAAGCCGAGCTGGATAAAAAACTGGATAAGACCGGTGGAACGGTGACGGGCAGTCTTACGCTCAAGGGCGCTGTATTCTCGGATAGTGGTTTGTCATTCGGTACGGGTGAACATGTCCACTTTACAAAAGCCGCCGATGACGCTGCGCAGCTTAAACACGGCTCTGCTGGTGTGGACGACATGGTGCCATTTGCCCGCCTGAAAGTGGCAACGCCGACCGAGGACGATGATGCGGCGACAAAGGCATATGTGGACGAAAAAAACGCTGGAGAAGGCGCGGTGCGATACGACGCCGCGCAGGAATTGACCTATGCTCAGAAGGCGCAGGCGCGGAGAAATATGGACGCAACCGGGACGGAAAGCCCGCAGTTCAAGGGGTACGTAACACTTACCCCGGCAAACGGCAACGACGGTACGGGTGTGGGGTTGTCGGTGACTGGCAGTGGCGGTAATTACGTGCTGGACATCTCCGATGTCAACGAGGGCAACCCGACGCTGCTAAATGGTGTGGACACCCCAACCGACGCACAGACGGACTCGGCCGCAAATGTAGCATATGTAAAAGCCAAGATCGCAGCGATTGAAGCAAGCGGTGGCGTGGACGTTGATGATGCGCTATCCGCCACCAGCACCAATCCGGTGCAAAACAAGGCCATCACAGCAGCGTTGACAGGTAAGGCGGGCACCGCTGTTGCTACGCAGTCCGTCAATGGCCTGATGTCGGCTGCCGACAAGGCAAAGCTCGACGGTGTTGCTAGGGGAGCAAATAAGACCGTTGTTGATACTGCATTGTCTGACACGTCCACCAACCCAGTGCAGAACAAGGCTATCAAGGCATATGTGGATAGCAAAGCTTCCGGATCTGGTGGCGGTATGTTCTTAATTACTACAGAAATGGATGAGAATGAGGGCTGCTATGTTGTTGACAAAACTGCGGATGAAGTCTTGAATGCATATCAGTCTGGCAAAACGATCTGGCTTAGTAATGATAACGAAGACAGGATCGTCCCGCTTTCGTATATCGAAAAATATGCAGGTTCGATCAAGTATTTTGTGTTTGAGTATGTCTATTATTACAAAAGCGGTAACACCGGTAAAGCGGAGTTACGTCGGCAGGTGCTGACCAAAAACGCTGATGGCACCCTTTCAAATGATTATCTGGGGGCTGGCGCGGTTTTTGTTTTTCAGCAAAACACCACATGACAAACCGCTGCTGAGCATCACGATTCATAGGGGTCGCATTATGAAGCCGAATGAATAATCGGAGAGAAATAAATGAGGAGGAAACCATATGAGCAATGAGAAACCAGCAGGGCCAACTGCACTGGCCAAACTTGTGCAGTTGATCAAGACTGCGCTGGATACCAAACCCCCTAAAAACGACCCAATTTTTAAGGGGACTGTTACCATCGGTAACGATTCGAATGGAGTGAATGTTGGCCAGCAGGTCGACGACTTTGGTGATGATTACGCGGAGCTTTCACTTTCGACCGGGAGCTCTTCCGGGGTTGTGATTGGTGGCCTCGCTGACGTCGGTGACGCAGACGCGCTTGGTCGCGGCGACATGGCTGTTTGCTATTCTCAGATGAAATCATATGTGGATAGCAAAGCTTCCGGATCTGGTGGCGGTATGTTTCTGATCACCTCTTCGATGGACGAAGAGCTAGGCGATCATGTCATCGACAAGACCGTGGACGAAGTCGTGGCGGCGTATGAAGCTGGCCAAATGATATATCTTAATAATACTAACGATTCCACTTTCATCCCGCTCTCGGTGATGTATAAATTTATATCGAAATATACGTTCGTCTTTGATCGGATCTCGTACAGTAAGTCCGGATCAACAAAGACGGCAACCTTGTGTCGTGAGACGCTGACTGGAAGCACTGGTGGCACGCTCTCGACAGATTATATTTCTACCGACGGGACACTTGGCAGATTTACGCTGACATAATTGAGCTGCTATTCTTCACTGTTTTGCCAACGCTAACGGCCAGCGCAATATAAATTACAGATTTAAAGAAAGGAGGACGATTCTATGGCAACTGTTGAAAAATCAGGGTCTATCAAGTTTAAAGACTCGAGCGGAAACACGACTGTTTTCTATCCAAATACACTAAAAAGTAACGTATCTGGCATGGGAGAAGTTGACACTCATATTTCCGCAAGCAAACCGATCGATATGGCTAGTACTGATGGAGTAACGTACACTTGCACCGTTCCTGGGATTAGCGCCCTTACTGCTGGCGTTAACTTCGTAGGCGTCCCGAAAATCGTGAGCACTTCTCAGGCAGTTAAACTCAATGTTAACGGACTTGGCGATAAGCTCCTTCGTCGGAGAGTGTCTTCGGGATCGGCGACAACGGCTTCCGGTTACGCTAACGATTGGTTAGCTTCCGATAAACCGCTGAGACTTATGTATGACGGAACTTTCTGGGTTGCCGATATCACCCAGCCATACGCTGGCGATTTGATGGGTATAGTCCCTATCGAAAAGGGCGGCACTGGTAATGCGACAGGACGTGTGACGGCAGGGCAAAAGGCAGATAGTACACTTGGCAAGTGCGCCACTACAGAAGGGTTTGAAACCGAAGCTTCTGGCGAATACTCTCATGCGGAGGGATATCAGGTTAAAGCAACCGGTGCGTTCGCGCATGCGGAGGGATATCAGACTGAAGCAACTGATGCGGGCGCGCACGCCGAAGGTTTTACGAACACCGCCCAGGGAGCATATTCGCATGCTGAGGGCTACTGTGTGATTGCCTACGGTGATTATTCGCATGCAGAGGGCTATGCTACAATTGCTAATGGCAATTACGCGCATGTTTCAGGAAGGTACAATATGCAATATGCCGGCCCGTCTAGTGTGACAAGTACAGACGGTTCTATCTTCATAGTTGGCAACGGCACCTCCAATACGGCGAGAACAAACGCCTTTCGTATCACCACTGCCGGCGCCTGCATGGGTACTCAGTCGTTTACTGCGTCTGGTGCTGACTATGCAGAGTATTTCGAATGGGTTGACGGGAATGCAGATGACGAGGATAGAAGAGGCCGCTTCGTCACCTTGGATGGTGAGAAAATCAGGATTGCTAACGATTCCGACGATTATATTCTTGGAGTCGTTTCTGCTCGACCGTCTGTTATTGGCGATGGTTTCACTGACCAGTGGAAAAGCATGTACCTGACGGATGTCTTCGGCGAGGAGTTAACCGAAACCGTGGAAGTTCCGGAAAGCACAGATGAGGTAACTGGCAAGACCATTCCTGCGCACACCGAAACCCGATTTGTCATTAACCCCGAGTACGACAATACGCAAAATTATGTTGGTCGCGAGCTCAGAAAAGAGTGGGCGGCAGTCGGTCTTGTGGGAAAGCTCGTTATTGTTGATGACGGTACTTGCGAAGCAAATGGATACTGCAAAGTAGCAGCTTCTGGCGGAGCGACAAAGTCGACGGAGAAAACGCCGTACCGCGTAATGTCTAGACTCGATGATACACACATTAGAGTGTTCATTAAGTAACAGCAAAGTCACAGGATAGCTATAGGTAATGGTTCCGGCTTGGGCCAATACATTCATAATATCGATAGTTGGTCTGGCTGGAACCTATGCGGATGAAAAGGAGTTTTTATGATTAATTACGAAACAGTCAATTCCATTCGCAGCGGGTCTATTTCCACCAATGACATTTTCAGAGATGGAGATGTAGATCGTTCCTTAACTAGCGATTTGAATACGATAGAGAGCAACATAGCTGCTCTCCAGACAGGAAAAGCCGATATTAATCATACCCACGCAAATTATTTGTCCGAAGATGACGCGGTTAGCGTATTCGCCTCTGCCAACCATACTCATCCCGACCTTTCGACCCTTATCGAAGCTCTGGATACCGACAAGGCCGATGCTAACCACACGCATTCTCAGTATGCTGCTAGCACTCATACTCATGACGATAAGGCAGACGTTAACCATACGCATTCGGACATTAGCACCGCGATTGAAACTCTGAACACCGGTAAAGCCGATGTAAACCACACTCACTCCGATATTAGCACTGCGATTGAAACTTTAAACACTGGCAAAGCTAACTCCACTCATACCCACGCTCAGTCTGAAATCACAGGTCTCACGGCTAAGTTAACCGAGATCGACACTGCAATTGCTGCTCTGGAGGAATCCGGTTCCTCAGCTGAAGTTCAGCCGATGCTGATTGCTTCTATGCATCTCGGCAAACTGGACAATAATAGTGGTGCAGAATTCACGAGCTCTACTCGAATCTGTTCCGACGCGTTCGCAATTCAAAATGGAAAATCCTACTGGCAAGTCAATGATAAAGCAGTTAACATGTATGTCCTGATTTACGATGCCGATGAGGTTTTCCTGTCATATTTGGGCAACTTTGCATCTGGCGCCGAGATTGCGGTCAACAATGCAGATGCTGCCTACATGCGAATCGGCTCTACACTTGGCGAATATGACCTGACAAATGTGTTTAGGATTTACGATGTCGATCCGGCTACTGGCGGCTCTGGTACTACCATTGATGCGTATACTAAAGCCGAATCGGACGCCCGCTTTGCTCCGATTTCCCATGCTCATAGTAACTATGCAACGGCTGATCACACCCATAGCAACTACGCAACGACTGATCACACGCATACGGAGCTGCATACTCACGCTAACAAGACGGTTCTTGATGGAATCACTGCTGCGAAAGTGGCAGCTTGGGATGCCGGCACTGGTTCGACAACGCCGACTATCGACGCGTACACCAAAACAGAGTCTGATTCTCGGTTTGCCCAGATCAGCCACACGCATTCCAATTACATGACTGAGTCAGAAGCGGAGGACGCCTTTGCGCCAATTGGCCATACGCACTCTAACTACATGACCAGTGTCGAAGCTGGCAACGCGTTTGCTCCTATAACTCATGAACACGCTGGTTATGCGGCTGAAAACCATACGCACAGCTACAACGATCTGACTGATATTCCATCTGATCAGGGGTCGACTTATACTCATCCGGCTACGCACCCGGCATCTATGATCACCGGTCTGGCGACTGTGGCTACTTCGGGTAAGTACTCTGATCTGACTGGTAAGCCGACTTCTCTGCCTGCCAATGGCGGTGACGCCGACACTGTTGGTGGTAAATACCCGTCGTCCTTTGCAAATGTAAGCCATACTCACAGCACTTACCTTCCGCTGTCTGGCGGTTCGCTTACTGGCAACTTGAATGTCGGGGGTATCTTCCGCGTTAATAATCAGCAGTCTGTTTACGATGACGGTAGCATGATCACGCTGTCTACCAACAATAGGCAGACTATGATTGCTGGTTCCAAAATCTACAGCAAGCAGACTATCCAGGTGTCTTCTGATGAGAGACTCAAAGAGAACATTGAAGCTGTCGATTCTAATGAATGCATCAGGTTCGTCAACGGCCTTGACGTCAAGACGTTCAATTACATCGGCGACGACACTCCCTGTATGGGCGTTATTGCTCAGGATCTGCAGGGCAGCGAGTTCGAGAAGTTCTTTATTTCCACGCAGTCTGGTGAAGAGGGCTATCTTGCAGTCAAGGCTGCGGATCTCGTCTTCCCTCTCATCGCAACAGTTCAGAAGTTGTTAGCAGAAATCGATTATCTGAAGACCAAGGTCTAAGCATAAAGGGGCTTCCTAATCGAGGCCCCTTTCCCCGTTCAAAAATTCAAAATGGATAGCATTTAAATGAGCTCACAAGGTCGGCGATAGGGTTTTTCATTCTCCATCTTCTCTCACACACCTCCAAATGTTCATTACTTTCCTCTCCTTTCAAATGACCAACCGGCCTTGTGAGTTGACTTAAGTGTTATCTAATAAACAACTAAACCTACACGAAAGGAGGCAACAGTTGTGGCAAAAGTTAAATCTGCCAGTTCGTCAAGTTCTACTAAGAAAAACATAAGACCAGCATTAACTCCTGAAGCAAGAGAAAACCAACTTATATCTTTAGCGATCGATCTGGTGGAGCAACGACTGATTGATGGAACTGCCTCCGCACAGGAGACTACGCATTTCCTAAAATTAGCATCGAAAAAAGCTAAGCTCGAAGCGGAGCGAGCAGAATTAGAAAATGAACTAATTAAGGCGAAGACTCAGAGTCTGCGCGATCAGGCAGATATGAAGACACTCTATAAAGATGCTATTGCTGCTATGCGAAGATACAGCGGACATGGCGGCGATGGAGAAGATGAGGATGAATACAATGACGAGTATTAAAACATATTCTGAGCTAGTCAAGCTTCCAACTTTCGAGGAACGCTACCGATATCTGCGTTTAAGTGGCAGGGTTGGTGAAGACACTTTTGGCTTCGACAGGTACATGAACCAGAATTTCTACAGGTCAGCAGCCTGGAAGCGAATCCGAGACGAGGTTATTGTCCGAGACAACGGGTGTGATTTGGGCATGGAAGATCGAATCATTCACGGTAAAATCCTGATTCATCATATAAATCCGATCACCGACAGGGACATTCTCGATCTCACCGACATTCTGCTAGATCCCGAGTATTTGATCTGTGTCAGTCACACCACCCATAATGCAATTCACTATGGTGATGAAGATCTACTGATCACAAACCCGATTGTTCGATCAAAGAACGATACGTGTCCGTGGAAACGATAAGAAAGGAATATTGCTATGAGAACTAAAGACATGCCGATTGGAGTTGTCACTTGTTTAGGGCTTGCAGTTTACTCGGAAGCTGACCAGAATTCGGAGGTCGTTTGCAGAGTTAAGTATTTTGCGGAGCTCATGATTGACCCGGATATGTCCACGGCAGATTTCTATAAAGTTTACACAGCGATGGGCGCGGAAGGTTTTTGTGAAAAAGACTTTATCGCCGTTAAATAGTAAAGGAGGCCTCATATGGAAACTAGCATATTAACTTCGATTAAGAAATTGCTTGGCGTCCCAGATGATTATTCGGAGTTTGATGAAGACATTATCATGCATATTAATAGTGTCTTTATTAATCTAGCCCAACTTGGCGTCGGCCCCGAAGAAGGATTCTCCATCGAAGACGACTCCGCCGAATGGGACGATTTTATTGGCGACAATGCTCAATTGCAGGCGGTTAAGTCCTATATGTATCTTAAGGTCAAACTCTTATTCGATCCTCCTTTGAGTTCTTCCGTGATCGATTCAATGAACCGGATGATCGCTGAGTTAGAATGGCGACTCAATGTAGCCGTAGACTAAAGGGGGTCGAGATATGAGCGATACAATACCAATTAGAGTTAAAAAAGAATGCTGTCGTCTGAAGCGAGAAGGGCTTACGACAAAGCAGATTTACAACGATTACTACACTAAGGAAATGGCCGACCCATGTACTCACCGCACATTTCGGCGAATGCTGTTGACATGGGAAGATCGAGTCTTTCCGGATGACACTACGCTCGAATGTGGCACATATGAAGGTTTTGTTGCGCATAATGCGACAGTACAGGTCTCCAGCACCGGAGAGATTGTGCAGGCCTGGATTAAACAGAAAGCAACAGATTTCGATATCGATGACTTAGTTGCAACGCTTCGAGAAAATGTTGAGCACTACCAGTATACCCCGCAGCACGATGAATCTGCTGATAGGATGCTGGAGATTCCGCTGTTTGATATGCACTGGGGCATCTCATTCTTAGATGATTACAAGCCTGTGCTGGATGATGTTTTAGAGTATATTCATAGCCGTCATTGGGACCGTATTGTGATTCCGTTTGGGCAGGACTTCTTCCATAATGATAGTGTGGTTAACGCCACAACTACTAAGGGCACGGTAATCGATAAAGTCGATATGATTCGAGCGGTTAAAGAAGGAAGAACGTTCATCACAGCGATTATTGATGCAGCTCTCGAGAATGCGAATGAAGTTCGAGTGATTTATAGTCCCGGTAATCACGACAGAAGTGTGACTTGGATGTTTATGCAGGTTCTTCTGGAGAGATATGGACCCGAGGTCGTGGACGATGCCATGGAGTATCGGAAAGTATTTACTTATGGCAAAAACTCCATCATGGTAACTCATGGCGATTCTAAGACGGCGACCGCTAAGAACTTATCGCACATCTTTGCTATTTCGTATCCAGAAGAGTTCGCACAGGCTACAACAAGAGAAGTTCATGCCGGGCATCTTCATCACGAAAAAGAAGGAGACATTTTTGGTATAATGATCAGACGTCTGTCTTCTGGAGTTGCTGTGGATGACTGGACCAATCGCCAGGATTACGTCGGAACTCATCGCAGATTCATGATCTTCGAGTGGAGCAGGAATGGTCTGCGATCGATTCACTATGCTGAGTAAGGAGGCGAAAATTCAAAATGGATAGTAAGTACATTATTACCCTCGATGGTAATTTTATTAGTGAAGATGAGCTCTACCATCACGGTATTATTGGTATGAAGTGGGGCGTAAGACGATACCAGAACGCTGACGGGACTCTGACCGCGGCGGGTAAGAAGAGACGTGCAAGTTCAAGCGACGTTCACAGTATGAGCACTGATGAACTAAGGCGAAAAGTCAATAGGTTGAGCAACGAGCAACGGTATATCGAATTGACTAGGTCGTCATCCGGCGTTTCAAAAGTGGCCAATAATGTAGAGCGCGCTTCTAAAACGGCTAGTGATGTTAATAAAGCATATAAAGCTGTAAAAGGAGATAACAACCCGTACAGTAAAGTCGCTGGTCAAGGAATTGACGCGGCGTCAAGAGCGGCTAGACTTGCTAAGAAAATTGACAGCAAGACTCAAGACAAAAAGGGCGCCAAAGAAGCTAGAAAGAAGCTCGAGAGCATGAGTGACGCCGATTTAGTTCGAGAAGTCGATCGTTTGAATCTTGAGCAGCAGTATTCTAGACTCCGATCTTCTGACGTTCAGAGAGGCAAGGTACGCGCAAGTGACGTTTTGGATATAGCAGGTGATGTTGTTGGTATAGGCGCGTCTGCTGTTGCAATAGCTGTGGGCATTAAGAAATTGATGAATTAAAAAAAAGGGGGGGGCACACAATGCCTAACAACAATTACATCCTCACTCCCGATGGGAATTTTGTTTCTGAAGATGAACTTTATCACTATGGTGTTCTCGGTATGAAGTGGGGCGTTAGAAAAGATATTCGTTCGAGTTCCTCTGCGTACGACTCCAAAAATAAACGATGGACTAGAGAGCCCGAGGGCGGAAGCCTCAAAAAGCAAAAAGCGGTTATGGATGCCGAAGCAAGAGTGAAACTGGCACGCGGTCGATCGGAGCGAAAAGCAGCCAAAGCCGGTTTAAAGAGTGCCAAGAAAAATCTTAAGGCCGGATACAAAGAATATAGGGCTTTCGAAAAAGATATGGGCAAAAAGTATGGAAAATCCAAAAACTACGTCTTCGACCCAGACACAAAGCAAATTACCAACACAAGAACTCGTCAAACGATTGAAAAGTTCGAACACGAGGGTCTTATGAACTATGAGACCTACAAAACGTTCAAACGTGCACAAATCACTAATGGGGCTGCCACGACAGTTGCTGCATTAAGCGCAATAGGAACGGTTGGACTTTCAGTCTATAAGATGAAATAAAGCAGGTGAAACAATGTTATCTAATACTGCGACTCCTAAGTACTACGGACAATTTCGAGACGCAGTACTTAGAGGAGAAATTCCGGTTTGCAAAGAAATCTCAATGGAGATGAACCGAATCGATGAACTGATTGCTAATCCCGGAGTGTATTACGATGATGAGGCGATCGATGGGTTCATAGATTACTGCGAGAGTGAGCTTACTCTTACTAATGGCGAGCCGCTATATCTGCTCGATTCATTTAAGCTGTGGGCGGAACAGATCTTTGGCTGGTACTACTTCGTGGATAGAAGCATATATGTGCCGTCTAAGGATGGTCATGGTGGTCGCTATGTTAACAAACGAATCAAGAAGCGCCTGATTAACAAGCAATACTTGATAGTTGCCCGAGGCGGGGCTAAGTCGATGTATGCCTCAGTTATACAGAGCTATTTCTTAAATATCGACACCAGCACCTCTTATCAGGTCTGCACCGCCCCAACTATGAAACAGGCAGAAGAAGTCATGAGTCCTATTAAAACCTCTATAGCTCGAGCGAGAGGACCTCTGTTTAAATTCCTCACTGAAGGTTCACTCCAGAATACCACCGGCGCAAGAGAAAACCGCGTTAAGCTGGCCTCTACGAAGAAAGGTATTGAAAATCTCCTTACCAATTCCATAATTGAAGTGCGCCCAATGAAGATAGACTCACTACAGGGACTCCGTAACAAAGTCGCCACGGTTGATGAATGGCTTTCCGGCGATATTCGAGAGAATCCTATTGAATGCCTTGAGCAGGGCGCCACTAAAGAGCAAGGCAGTGCTGAAAACAACGACTGGCTGATAATTGCTATTAGCTCTGAAGGTACTGTTCGTAATGGCTGTGGCGATACAATCAAAATGGAATTGATGGACATCCTTAAAGGCGAGTATCCGAACCCTCATGTTTCTATCTGGTGGTACAAGCTCGATTCAATTGATGAAGTTAACGACCCCGAGATGTGGATCAAAGCGCAGCCGAACCTTGGTAAGACCGTTACGTATGAAACTTATCAGCTGGCAGTAGAGAAAGCTGAAAAGGTTCCGTCAGAGCGTAACGATATTTTGGCTAAGCGTTTCGGCATTCCGATGGAGGGTTACACGTACTTCTTCACATACGAAGAGACATTACCTCAGACTCGGAAACGAGATTACTGGCGTATGGCTTGTTCTATGGGAGCGGACTTGTCACAAGGCGATGACTTCTGTTCATTCGTATTCTTGTTTCCACTGCCTCGTGGAGAATTTGGCATCAAGACTCGCAACTACATAACTGAATACACCCTTACCAAGCTACCCAGTGCAATGCGGAAAAAGTACGACGACTTTATCCAAGAAGGTAGTTTAATCGTTATGCCGGGCACTGTGCTTGACATGATGGAAGTGTATGAGGACTTGGATCATCACATCGTGACCAGCGAGTATGACATTCGTTCTTTCGGATACGACCCGTACAATGCTAGAGAGTTCGTAGAGCGTTGGGAGCGAGAGAATGGACCGTTTGGAATCGAGAAAGTCATTCAGGGCGCCAAAACAGAGTCGGTACCTCTTGGCGAGTTGAAGAAGCTTGCCGAACAGCGAGCACTGCTGTTTGATGAGGAGCTCATGTCTTTCGCGATGGGTAATGCCATTACCTTGGAAGACACGAATGGCAATCGCAAACTTTTGAAGAAACGTTACGAAGCTAAGATTGACCCTGTAGCGGCAACTCTTGATGCGTTCGTGGCATGGAAACTTAATAAAGAAGCATTTGAGTAAGGAGGTGGATCAATTGGCTAATGAATACGTGATTACCTACGATGGCGAGCTTTATCACTGGGGCGTTAAAGGTATGAAGTGGGGAGTAAGACGATACCAGAATCCCGACGGAAGCCTTACCGAAGCCGGTCGTCGCAGGCTTGAGAAAGCCGATTATAAATGGGCTAAAAAGAAGACCGATAAGATTACAGCCAATGCAAAGAAAGCTTCTCAGAGAGAACTTAATGCATATGGCGACGAACTTCTGAAACTTCCAGGTGCGCTTAAGGCAAACGGTAAACTTAGCGCCCAGACTGTAAACGCTTACAACAGAAAGATGGCCGAATTGATGAGCCAGAAAACCTCCGATATTCGAGCTCCATCTGGCAGAGTCGTATCCTTTGTTGCAAAACGTGGAGAAGTTGGCGTCTTTATGGCGCTCTCCAACTCCGGGTACGACCCCAACCAGTATAAGCAAGGTGTTTATGAGTCAGGTCGTATCGCGTATAGGAAGACTCATGCGAACAAGATTAACATTTAGGAGGAAACTTCAAAATGGAAAAACCAACACTACTTAACCGGCTGAAGAACAGCTGGAACGCATTTAGAAGCCGAGATCCTACGATGTTCTACAACGAACCTGGTATGAGTTACACTTATCGGCCAGATAGACCTCGATTCTCTAGAGGCAACGAGCGGACTATCGCTACATCTGTGTTTAACAAGATCGCAATGGATGTTGCTGCAGTCGATATTAGGCATTGCCGAGTTGATGCCAATGGACGTTACATTGAAGATATTAAATCCGATTTTAACGAGTGTTTGACTCTCGAGGCCAACATTGATCAAACACATAGAGCTTTTAGACAAGAAGCCGTTATGTCCATGTTCGATGAAGGTGTCATCGCGATTGTTCCGATTGAGACAAAAGGTGATCCTATACTTGGAACGTCATTCGACATACGGTCGATGCGAACTGGCAAGATCATCGAATGGTTTCCTCGCAGTGTGAAAGTTGAAGTCTATAATGATCAGACTGGTAGGAAAGAGCAGATCATTATGCCGAAGAAATCAGTGGCAATTGTCGAAAATCCCCTATATTCGGTTATTAATGAATCGAACTCTACGCTAAAACGCCTCGTGAGAAAACTGGCTTTGTTGGATGCTATTGATGAGCAGTCGGCTTCTGGCAAGTTGGATCTTATTATTCAACTTCCGTACGCTGTTAAAGGCGAACTCAAACAGCAACAGGCTGACAAGAGAAGAGACGCTATTGTTGATCAGCTTAGAGGTCCGTATGGTATTGCATACATCGATGGAACTGAGAAAGTTACTCAGCTAAATCGTTCCATTGAGAATAATTTACCTAAGCAGATTGAGAACCTCACCAATCAATTCTACAGCCAGATCGGAATGACATCATCTATTATGGACGGAACTGCAGATGAGAAAACGATGCTGAATTACAACAATCGGACTATTGAACCGATCGTCTCAGCAATTGTCGATGCTATGAAACGCAGTTTCTTAAGCAAAACAGCTCGTACTCAGGGCCAGACTATCATGGCATTCAGAGATCCTTTCAAACTTGTGCCCATTGATAATATCGCCGAAATTGCGGATAAGTTCACTCGGAACGAGATCCTTACTTCTAACGAGATCCGTCAGATTATTGGGTTTAAGCCGGCTGATGATCCGAAGGCAGACCAGCTCATCAATAGTAACCTTAATCATGCTGATGAGAATAGCGCCAGCGATAATTTACCAATGACAAGTTCGCTAGAGGAATTGATGAATACTCCGATAAGTAAACTGGTAACCAAATAGATCTCTAAGTAAGGAGGAAAAGTCAAAATGGTAGTTACTGAAAATGACTATGATTTTAGCGGCTGGGCTACCAGGGCTAATATGAAATGCTCTGATGGCCGCACCATCATGAAAGATGCGTTCATCGATAATGATGGCGGTAGTGTTCCGCTTGTGTGGAATCACCAACATAATGAACCATTTAATGTCCTTGGTCATGCTTTGCTGAAGAATATGGACGAAGGCGTGTATGCCTATTGTAAGTTCAATGACAGTGAGTCTGGCAAGATGGGCAAAGAAATGGTTCGAAATGGAGATGTCAACCAGCTGTCTATCTATGCTAACCAGCTTAAGCAGCAGGGTGGTAATGTTATTCATGGTGCAATCCGTGAGGTTAGTCTGGTCTTAGCCGGCGCTAACCCCGGTGCATATATCGATTCTGTCATGTGCCATAGCGATGATTCATACGAGAGTGGAATTATTTTCACAGGCGAAGATATAGTACTAGCCCATAGTGAAGATGAAACTACTGAGGATGATGCCGCGCTTTCACATGCTAGTACAGATAAGAAAGCCGATAAAAACGGCGAAGGTAATAAAAAGGAGGATGAAAACACCATGGCAGAAACTAATACAGAAAAGAAAGCAGAGCCCGAAAAGGAAAAGACCGTGCAGGACGTGTTCGATAGCCTTACTGATGAACAGAAGACCGTCGTTTATGCACTGATTGGACAGGCTCTCGAAGACGCCGGCGCAACCGATGACGCCGAGGACACTGATGACGAAAATATGAAACACTCTGAAGGAGGAAATGAAACTATGTATAGCAATGTGTTTGACCGTGATGCCGCTCAGCCCATGAATGTTCTGTCCCACGCTGACCAGGAGGAAATTATCAATATGGCTAAGGCTCCTGGTATGACTCTTAAGAGCGCTATGGAGGCGTTTGCTAACGACCATCAGGATACTCTTGCCCATGGCTTCGACACTATCGATAAGCTGTTCCCCGATTTCAAGGATGTACATCCTGGCGCGCCTGAGCTGCTCGAGCGTGACAGAGGCTGGGTTGATCAGGTTCTGGCTAAAGCGCATAAGAGCCCTGTTTCCCGCGTTCGCACAAAGCAGGTTGATGCTCGTGCTAAGGAAATTCGCGCAAAGGGTTATAAGAACCGTCAGTCCGAGAAGACTATCTCCGGCAATGTTAAGGTTCTGATGCGTACCACTGATCCTCAGACCGTTTACCGTCGTGACGCTCTCCACCGCGATGACATCGTGGACATCACCGACTTTGACGTTGTTGCATATCAGCGCAACATCATGAAGCGTAACCTCGAAGAGGACATCGCTCTTGCGGCTCTCGTTGGTGATGGCCGTCTGGACACCGATGCCGATAAGATCTCTGAGGATCACATCCGTTCCATTTGGCACGACGATGATCTCTACACCATCAAGGCTACTGTCGATATCGCTACTGCTAAGAAGGAGCTTCAGGGTACTAATACCGCTGCTAACTTCGGCGAAAACTACATCTACGCCGAGGCGATTATCACCGCTGCTCTTCATGCCCGTGAGAAGTATAAGGGCAAGGGCGCTCTCGACTTCTACTGCACTCCGCATCTGCTGAACGTCATGCTGCTTGCTCGTGACCTGAACGGCCGTCGCATTTATGAGAACCGTGCTGATCTTGCTACCGTGCTTGACGTTGCGAATATCTACACTGTCGAGCAGTTCGAGGGTCTGCAGCGCGAGGACGAGGCTAACAAGAAGTACAACCTGCTTGGTATCTTCGTTAACATGGCTAACTACCAGTTCGGTTGTGTTAAAGGCGGCGAGATCACCAGCTTCGATGATTTCGATCTGGACTTCAACACCTTCAAGTATCTGATGGAGACTCGTCTGTCTGGTGCTCTGACCGAGGTCTATTCCGCCATCGCTCTTGAGGAGCCTGTTGCTACTGCTGCAGAGGGTCAGGGCTGATAACTCGAAATAATTCAAAATGGGAGTGAAAATGGATGAATAAATGGTACGGGAAGGTTGGCTATGTCGAGACTGTCGAAGTTGAACCTGGCATTTGGGATGAACGGGAGACTGTTCGATCTTATTATGGAGAGTTTGTTAGAAAATCTAGTAAATTCCAGGTTTCTGGAAACGTGAATGACGACAAAGACGTGTCTGTCGAACTTAGCATAGTCGCCGACCCGTACTCAAGTCTTCATTTTCACTCCATTCGGTATGTTGAGTTTGGCGGCGTTAAGTGGAAAGTCAACACTGTTGAACCACAACGCCCCAGACTGATCTTGAGTCTTGGGGGAGAATACAATGGCTGACCGTTTAGAATTACATAGTTTGCTTCAAGAACTCCTGGGTAGTTCTAATGTATATTACCAACCCCCAGAGTCTGTAAAGATGAAGTATGATGCGATCAGATATTCTAAGAAAGATATCATGGCCACGCATGCTGATGACAGCAAATACATAATGCGAGATTGCTATGAACTGATTGTGATTTCTAGAATGCCGGATCATCCGGTAATCAAGAAATTATTTGCGTTACCATACTGCAGTTACGATCGGCATTATGTTGCTGACAATTTAAATCACGATGTGCTTACAATTTATTATTAAGAGGAGGACTAAAATATGCCTAAACTTACTTGGGACGGTACCGGCGAACGTCTTTTTGAAACCGGTGTAAAGCAGGGCGTTTTGTATCCGATCCAGACCGATGGCGCCTATAGTAAAGGTGTGGCTTGGAACGGTCTTATCACTGTTACGGAGAGCCCCTCTGGCGCAGAGCCTACGCCGCTGTATGCAGACGACATTAAATATGTTAACCTGCTTAGCAATGAGGAATTTGGTGCGACTATCGAGGCGTATACTTACCCTGACGAGTTCGCAGAGTGTGACGGTTCTGGTACGCTTGCGGAAGGTGTGACGGTCGGTCAGCAGAAGCGTAAAGTCTTTGGCCTGTGCTACAGAACTACTATCGGTAATGATGTAGATGGTAACGACCATGGCTATAAGCTGCATCTTGTGTATGGCTGCCTGGCGGCTCCTTCCGAGAAGGCTTACTCCACCATCAATGACAGCCCCGACGCCATTACGTTCTCTTGGGAAGTGAGCACGACCCCGGTTAATGTGACTGGCTTTAAGCCAACTTCTCAGATCACTATCGACTCCACCAAGGTTGAATCGACCAAGCTGAAGGCTATCGAGGATTTGCTGTATGGCACCACTGAGAAGGAAGCTTCTCTGCCTCTGCCGGATGCGCTTGCGGCAGTGCTTACTACTGGCTAAGTTAATCACGAGCATTTAGCTCATACGACACAAACGGGGACCGTACTCAGTTAGGCTGGCGGTCCTTTTTAATTCGAAAGGAGAAAAATATGCTTAAGAAAACCTATACTTACAAAGATTATAACGGTGTAGAGCGAACCGAGTCTTTTTATTTTCATTTCACCGAAGCTGAAATTTTGGACATGGAAATGAGTGCAGAAGGCGGATTCGCAGAAAGAGTTCAGCGAATTATTGACGCAAAGGACCAGGCAGCTCTGATGAAGCTCATTAAGAAATTTGTCATTGATGCTTATGGTGTTAAAAGTGACGATGGAAGACGCTTTATTAAGAACGAGGAAGTTAAGACTGCGTTTCTGGAGTGCCCTGCTTTTTCCGATATTTTTATGGACATGGTCACTAATGACGAGCTCGCAGCCGAATTTGTTAATAGCGTTATTCCGGATACCATGAAGAAGCGGTTTGCTGAAATTGCAGCCGGCAAAAAAGAATAACTAAGAATATTACAGGAGGTGAGAGGAATGCTTCGGATCGAAGTGCCTTTGGGTGTTGAAAAATGGGACGAGTCGAAACAGGAGTTCATTGAACCTAAAACACAAATACTGCAGCTGGAGCATTCTCTCGTTTCTCTTTCGAGATGGGAATCCAAATGGTGTAAACCTTTTCTATCATCTGAAAAAAATGATGAAGAAATTTTGGATTATATAAAATGCATGACTGTAACTCCAAATGTTAACTCAGCTATATATAACTATTTAACTCCGGTTAATGTTCAAGAAATTGTGGACTACATAAATGCTCCGATGACTGCTGCAACTTTTCCTAAAGAAAAAATAACTAGGGTAAACAGGGAAATAATCACAGCAGACATTATCTATTATTGGATGGTGACTCTGCAGATACCGTCCGAATACCAGAAGTGGCATTTGAATCGTCTCCTAGCTCTAATCAGGGTGTGCAATATTAAAAACGCGCCTCCTAAAAAGAGATCTAGAAATGAAATAGCAGCCGATTACGCAAGATTAAATGCTGCTCGTAGAAAGCAATTAAACACGAAAGGATGATAAGCGAATGAGCAATAACCAAGCGACAGATTATAACAAAAAATATCAGAACAAAGTAAATCAGCGCGAAGATAATGCAAAGCCTGTTTCAGCCCCCGAGGTAGTTACTACCAAAGAGGCAGCTTGTGAACCCAAAGTAGAAGAGAAAGTGGATACTTCTTTCTCGGTTAAGGTTGACATTAACTATCTTAATATTAGAAAAGGCCCCGGCATGGATTGCGAGAGAACTGGCAACTACACCGGCAAAGGGACGTTTGTTATCACTGAGGTGAAGGATGGAAACGGTTCTGATGCGGGTTGGGGACACTTGAAGTCTGGCGAAGGCTGGATCTCACTTGATTACGCTACAAGAGTGTAAGGAGAAATTCAAAATGATTAGTTTCAGACAAGAGGGCGACTTCTCTAAGCTTAGTCGGTTTTTGGAAAGAGCTAAGGGTGCCGCCCATTTAAGTATTCTCGATAAATATGGTCGAGAGGGAGTGGCCGCCCTTGCGTCTGCAACACCTGTAGATACGGGTAAAACGGCAGATTCGTGGTTTTACGAGATTTCTCACGATAACGGGTCTGCTACAATTACATTTTCCAACTCGAATTATAATAAGGGCGTGCCGATTGCTATTATATTGCAATATGGCCATGGAACTGGAACCGGTGGCTGGGTTGAGGGCAGAGACTATATTAACCCTGCGATCCAGCCTATTTTTGATAAGATCGCGAATGAGGCCTGGAAGGAGGTTACTAAGTTATGAGTACAACGATTGATCAAAGAGTTGTTGAAATGCGGTTCGATAATAGGAACTTCGAACAAAACGTTTCAACTAGTATGTCAACGCTGGCTAAGCTTAAACAAAGCTTACGACTTGACGGTGCCACCAAGGGTCTTCAGGATATAGATTCTGCAACCAAGAAAGTCAACATGTCTGCACTTGGGTCTGCCGTAGAAACGGTCCAGGCAAAATTCTCTGCGTTATCCGTGGTCGGTGTTACGGCGCTAGCCAACATCACCAATTCTGCGGTTAATGCTGGAAAACGAATCGTTTCCGCATTAACGATCGATCCTATCAAAACCGGCTTCCAGGAGTATGAAACGCAAATTAATGCAGTTCAGACTATTCTTGCCAATACAGAAAGTAAAGGCAGTACTATAAATGACGTTAACAAGGCGCTAGACACCTTGAACTTATATGCGGATAAGACGATTTATAACTTTACGGAAATGACTCGTAATATCGGCACATTCACCGCAGCAGGCGTTGACTTGGAGACTTCTGTCAGTGCCATCCAAGGTATTGCTAATATGGCCGCCGTTTCTGGTTCGACTTCTCAGCAAGCCAGTGTAGCCATGTATCAGTTATCTCAGGCGCTTGCCGCTGGCACTGTTAAGTTGATGGACTGGAACTCGGTCGTTAATGCTGGCATGGGTGGCCAGGTCTTCCAGGATGCTTTAAAAGAGACATCTCGGCAGATGGTTAAAAATGCTGACGCCCTTAAAAAGATGAGCACTGAGCAGAAGAACGCCTGGAAAGAATCTCATGGCTATACTGATGCCCAGATGAAGTCTATGGAGGAATACGCCTTCGACGTCGATGCTCTGATAAAGACAAATGGTAGTTTCAGAGAATCTTTAAAAGAAGGCTGGATTACTGCTGATGTCTTGACAACGACGCTCGGTAAAATGACAAAAACTGGCGTTGTCGAGTATGTAGCAGACATGACTGGGGCCACTAAAGAAAGTGTAACCGAACTGCAGAAGCTCGGTGACGAGGTTGGCTACAGTAATGATAAAGTTAAAGAATTAGCCCTTTCAATCGCTAACGGTGATGAAGAGCTGGCAAATTCGGTAATCAGTACGGTCAAAATGGCTAGTACTGCAGAAGACGCTGCAACTAAAGTTAAGACCTTGACCCAGTTATGGGACACTTTAAAAGAAGCAGCGCAGTCCGGATGGACTCAAACATGGGAGACCGTTGTTGGCGACTTCGAAGAAGCAAAAGAATTATATACTAGAATAAGTGACACCGTCGGAGCAATCATAAGCGCGTCCGCAGATGCTAGAAATAAAGCTCTTAGCGAAGGCTTAAGTAGCGGCTGGAAACAGTTTATAACTTCCGCAGAAGCGGATGAGCAATTACTGAAAGATTCCATCTCGTCAGTAGCAAAAGAACTTGGGGTTCCACTTGATGATCTTATCGAGAAGAACGGCTCATTCGAGAAATCTTTGAAAGAAGGGTGGATGACATCCGAAATTTTAAAGGAATCGATATCCGGTTTGGCAGATAAGACAAAAGACTTATCTGATGAAGAGCTGCTGAACATGGGCTACACAAGAGAGCAAGCCACCGCTATACAAGACTTAAATGAAAAGGTCCAACAGGGGGAGATCGATCTCGACAAATTTGCCGAGTCGATGGGCAAAGTATCTGGTAGAGAGAATGTTATTGAGGGTTTCGCTAACGTATTTGATAGTTTAATTAAGGTATCCAAATCCGTTGGCGAAGCTTTTAGAGAAATCTTTCCGGCTATTACCGGAGACCAGATCTACTCTATGACCGAAAAGTTTAGAGAGTTTACAGAGAGACTTAAGGTTAGTGATGACACTCTGGAGAAAATCAAGAGAACGTTTAAAGGGTTTTTCTCGATTTTGGACATGGGTAAGAAAATTATAACCGCGATTCTTAAGCCGATTGGTCAGCTACTGGGCTCAGATGGCTTTGGTAGTTTTGGAAGTACTCTTCTCGATGCCACGGCGCGTGTCGGTGATTTCTTCACATCATTAAATGAAAATTTTCAAACTGACGGCATTGCAGGGGCTCTCTCGAAAGTTGCAAGCGGAATTTCGGACGCCATGACAAGAGCGTTTGGCAGCCTAACTAGTTTTGGCGATTTATTCTCGACTGTTGGCGACGGAGTTTGTAAAGTTGCTTCTAAAATATGGAATGCTATATCGACGGTCTTTGGCTGGATTACTGACCACATTTCTGTCGGTGATATTTTTGCGGGCCTCGCTGGCGGTGGTATATTTGTTCTGGCCAAAAAACTCGGAAGTTTTGTAGATAAGATCAAAAGTATATTTGAAGGTCTTTTCGATAAGGACAAAATCGGCGGCATTAAAAGTCGAATCAGCGATATTCTGGGCTCCGTGCACGATTCTTTGCAATCGTTTACTAGCGGAATTAGGATTGCCTCGATAGTGAGTGTCGCTATTGCAATCGGTATACTTTCAGCTTCTCTCAACTCAATAGCCAAGCTTAATAGCCAAGATGTAGCACAAGGCTTGTTTGCTATTGGAGTAATGCTCGCTGAACTTAGCATAAGTTTTAAGGTACTAAACAAGGCGTTATCCAAGTTCGAAACCAAAGGACTAATAAAAGCCGGACTTGCTCTTGTCCTGCTTGCTAGTGCAGTTCGTATAATGAGTGGCGCACTCGTAAAATTGGCTGGCCTATCGTTAGGAGAAATCGCTAACGGTTTGGTTGGCCTTGGCGGAGCACTAGCCGAGCTTTGCATCGGTCTCAAGGTTATTGACGGGATTAATATCTCGCTTAAGACTAGTATTGCTGTTTTAGCGTTAGCAGAAGCTTGTAAGATTCTTGGAGATGCGTTCGAAAAATTTAGTGCGTTCTCTTGGGATGAAATTGGTCGTGGGCTCGTTTCGATGGGTGGAGCATTAGCTGAACTCGTAGCAGCAACCGCTATTTTACAGAAATTCGGTGGTTTTAATTCCCTATTTGGCAGCCTTGGAATATTGATTCTTATTCAAGGTCTAGACGATCTTGCCGATGCTCTGAAGAAATTCGGTGAAATGCAATGGGACGAAATTGGTAGAGGCTTAACTTCCATGGGTGGCGCGCTAACCGAGGTCGCCGGTGTAACAACAGCAGCCGGAAAGATAGCGGGTTTCTCTGGAATATTCGGAGCAGGAGCGATATTTATCGTAATTCAAGGTCTGGACGACCTCGCCAATGCTCTCATAAAATTCGGAACAATGCAGTGGGACGAAATTGGTAGAGGTTTAACTGCTATGGCCGGTGCACTCGTTGAGGTAGGAGGCGTTACAGCCGCGGTAGGAGCACTTGCTGGGTTTGCTAGCCTTGCGGGCGCGGGCTCTATCTATCTTGCGATTCAGGGTCTAGATGATCTCGCTAATTCGCTCGTGAAATTTGGCTCGATGCAATGGGACGAGATCGGTAGAGGCCTGGTCGCCATGGGTGGTGCGCTCATCGAGGTAGGCGGTATCACGTCTGCGGTAGGAGCGCTTGCTGGTTTCGCCGGCCTTGTTGGCGCTGGAACCATTCTTCTTGCGATTCAAGGTCTGGACGACCTCGCCAATGCTCTCATAAAATTCGGAACAATGCAGTGGGACGAAATTGGTAGAGGTTTAACTGCTATGGGTGGTGCGCTCATCGAGGTAGGCGGCATCAGTGGTGCTACCGGCGCACTAACCGGCATTGCTGGTCTTGTCGGTGCCGGAACAATTAACTTAGCAGTGCAAGGCTTAGACGATCTTGCTAATGCTCTCATAAAATTCGGAACAATGCAGTGGGACGAGATCGGTAGAGGTCTGGTCGCAATGGGTTCGGCATTAGGCGAAGTTGGTCTTGGGGCATTGTTGAACACTTTCTCGGGCTTTGGTGCGTCTGCTATATCTGAAGTGGCAGCTCCGCTTGGAACATTAGCAGAATCTGTCCAAAAATGGTCGGGCGTTACTGTTCCGGAAGGCTTAGGCACTCAGCTTGGTGTTCTTGCCAGTGGAATAACCGCGTTTACATTTAGTGGGTTCGGCGCAGACGCTCTGGCCGCAGCCGCCCCTAGTGTAGGGGTTCTGGCTGATTCAGTTAAGAAATGGTCGGGCGTTACTGTCCCGGAAGGTTTAGGCACTCAGCTTGGCGAACTCGCTAGTGGAATATCCAAATTTGCATTTAGTGGGTTCGGTGCAGACGCTTTGGCTATAGCTGCTTCTAGCCTTGGAACCATGGCCGACTCTGTTAAGAAATGGAGCGGGGTCACCATCCCGGAAGATTTAGGCGCTAACCTTGGCGAGCTTGCTAGTGGGGTGTCTAAGTTTACGTTTAGTGGGTTCGGCGCAGACGGTCTTTCTACTGCAGCATCTAGCCTTGGAACCATGGCCGACTCTGTTAAGAAATGGAGCGGAGTTACTGTCCCTGAAGGGTTGAAGGATAAGCTCGAATCTTTGGCAGAAGGCATTAAAGCATTTAACGGAACTAGTGCGAATCCATCTGGAGTCAGTGCTATCGATAATATTCGATCGGCTGCGTCAAAACTGTCGCAAATTAGTTTCGCAACCATTACCTCTGGATTAGATAATTTAGCAAGTTCGTTGAAGGACTTTGGTTCTGTAGGGTCTTCGATCTCCGGCGTTGGTGACGCAATTGTTAATAACATACTAACCCCCATCAGAGCAGTGCTGCCGGTTCTAAGCAACATCGGCGGTGAAATGGCGAACAGTATTGCCAATGGTATTACGGCAAAACAGTCTGCAGTGGCGTCGGCTATGAACGCTGTGATCAATGCAGCGTCGAAAGCGGCAAGTTCAAAGAAGGGCATTTTCAGAAGCGCTGGAGCATCCCTTGGAACCGAGTTGGCGAACGGCATTAAGTCAAAGCAGTCTGCTGTGTCAAAAGCGGTATCCTCAGCGGCTAGTGCTGGCGCTGAAGGGGCTCGGGGTGCATACAATTCCATGTACAACGCTGGTTCTTATTTGGTCGATGGTTTAACAGCTGGGATTAACGATAACTCGTATAAAGCAACTGTTGCCGCGAAAGCCATGGCTAATTCGGTTGCTGCTGCTACTAAAAAGGCACTGGAAATTAACTCTCCGTCTAAAGTCTTTATGCGCATAGCGGCGTCAATTCCCGAAGGCTTTGGTAAGGGTATTGACAAAAATACCGACATGGCTATCACCTCTGTTAGCTCCATGGCGGACAGCACCATTCAAAACGTCCAGAATGCCGTTTCCCGGTTAGACAAATTATTTAATAGCAATATGGACGCACAGCCGACTATTAAGCCGGTCGTTGATCTGAGCGGCGTTAGAACTGGGGTTAGTGCGATAGGCGATATATTTGGTTCTGGGCCTTCCGTTGGCGTAATGGCAAACGTCGATGCGATAAACTCGGGAATGAATTATCGAAGTCAAAATGGGGATAACACCGAAGTTGTTTCTGCTATCAATAAGCTGCGTGACAAATTAAATAATATCGGCAATACATCCTATACTATTAACGGAGTTACTTATGACGATGGCTCCAACGTTACCGATGCTGTTGAGACGCTTGTGCGCTATGCTAAAATTGGAAGGAGGGTGTAATATATGGCGACTGCTTTTATAACTAACTTTGGCCTCCAGGCAGGTACCGATAGAACTATATATGCGACTTGGACTTGGAACTGGGAGCATACAAAAGGTTACAATGTACGATGGTATTATGCCACTGATAACCATTCTGGCGGCGATTATATCTGGTTCATTGGCAATGACAGTGAAGTCAGCAGGGAGCAATCCACCTATACTGCACCCTCTAACGCCATATGCGTTCGGTTTATCGTAAAGCCTATATCCGAGACATACACGGTAAAAACTGAAAGCGGCAGCTATGAGGCTGATTACTGGACCGCTGATTGGTCAACTGAGCATACCTATACGTTTATTGATGTTCCGGATGCCCCATCGGCCCCTAGCATTACGCTAAAAGATTATCTACTTACCGCTTCTCTGGACAATTTAGATTCCAGTGTGTCACTAATTCAGTTTGAGATAGTTAAAGACAATGCAACCGTATTCAAGACTGCACAGGCTGATGTTACGAACGGTCATGTTGAGTATTCTTGTTATGTTGATGCTGGTAGCGAATATAAAGCTCGCTGCCGAGTATCCCAAAAGGGAAGCAAAAACATGCCGTTTATTACCGACTATCTGTACAGCGAGTGGTCTGAATATTCAAGTAATGTCAGTACAATACCGTTAGCCCCCTCCGGATTTACAAAATGCATAGCAAAAACTACGACTTCTGTATATCTGGAGTGGGACGCGGTAAATACTGCGACGTCTTACGACATTGAATATGCGACTCAGATTGACTATTTCGATAGTTCGGATAAGACGCAGAGCATAACAGGTATCGAAACGACCCGCTACGAGAAAACTGGTCTTGACGATGGTGGCACATATTTCTTCAGACTTCGAGCTGTTAATTCAGCCGGCAAATCGCCGTGGTCTGAGGCTAGTTCGGTAACCGTAGGTAAAAAGCCAGCGGCTCCTACTACTTGGTCTTCAACGACGACTGTTGTCACAGGAGAACCGCTGATCCTATATTGGGTTCATAACTCCGAAGACGGCTCTAGTCAGACCAAAGCGGAACTTGAGATTACTATCAACAATACTGCAACGACCTACACGATACAAAATTCAACAGCAGAAGACGAGAAAGACAAAACCAGCTCTTATACACTTAGCACAGCTGGATACCTCGAGGGGGGTAGAATTCTATGGCGCGTCAGAACCGCCGGCGTGACTAATGAATACGGCGATTGGTCTGTGCAAAGAACCGTTGATGTTTACTCCCCTCCAACTTTAACCCTTACCATAACAGACGCAACTGGTAATTCCTTCACTACGCTTACTTCTTTTCCTATAAAAATTAAAGCAACAGCTGGGCCAACTAGTCAGAGAGCAATAGGTTATCATCTTGCCGTTACAGCCAACAGCACCTATGAGACTGTTGACGCCATCGGCAATAAAAAGCATGTAAGAAAAGGTGAAACAATATATTCCAGGTACTTCGATAATGCAAGCGAACTGTCGACGACGCTGTCTGCAAGTAATATTAGCTTAGAGAATAATGCTAGTTACACAGTAACTTGTACGGTGTCCATGAACTCTGGGCTAACTGCTGAATCGTCTCGAACATTTGTTGTTGGATGGTCAGACGAACAGTATGATTTAAACTGTAAAATTGCCATTGACACAACTAACTACGTGGCTGCTATAAACCCGTTCTATGCGGATGCAGATGGTGTATTCGTGAAAAATGTAACCCTTGCAGTTTATCGACGTGAATATGATGGCAAATTCACAGAGATTGTTAGTGGTGCTGAAAACGTTGAAAATATGTTTGTAAGCGATCCGCATCCTGCCTTGGATTATGCTAGGTATAGGATTGTTGCTACATCCACAACCACAGGCCAGGTCGTATACTACGATGCCCCTGCGCAACCAGTTGGCGGTAAAGCTGCGATTATTCAGTGGGATGAGGCATGGTCTGACTTCGACGCTACAATCGATGACACACTGGCGTCTCCAACGTGGTCTGGGTCAATGCTTCGTCTTCCGTACAACATTGATGTATCCGATAGCAATGGTCGCGACGTCGAGTTAGTTGAGTACATTGGTAGGGAGCACCCGATTACTTATTACGGGACTCAGCTTGGCATCACATCCACTTGGAAGACCGATATCCCGAAGTCTGATGTGGAGACGCTTTATACGTTGCGTCGTCTGCAGAACTGGATGGGCGATGTCTACATACGCGAGCCTTCCGGCAGTGGCTATTGGGCAAACGTTGACGTGTCTTTTAACATCAACCATAAAGCTGTGGTTATCCCAGTATCCATTTCAATTAAAAGAGTAGAAGGGGGAATATAATATGATAGATTGGCTGTCGTCAATGCAGCAAACATATGAGTATTATACTGTCGACCCTAACACTTGGAAGGACGTTAAACGAATCGAAAATGTTCTGAGCTGTACAATTGATCGTGATTCAGAAACCGAGACACTAGGCTCTGCGAACATTAGTATGGCAGATCCAGTAGGTGAGTGCTACATTCGAGTGTATCTCGTAGCAATTCAAAATGGAATTACGTGCAAGGAACCGCTTGGGACATTTTTGATTCAGACGCCGTCGTGGAAATTTAATGGAAAGACAAAAGAAAACTCGATAGACGCTTACACTCCCTTGCTTGAATTGAAGGAGAACCTTCCGCCAATTGGTTATTCATTACTCGAGGGCGATAACATCATGGATGCCGCGTATCGTATATGCAGAGAGCATGCTAGGGCGCCCGTCATCAAGGCGTCATGTTCAACGACGTTATACGACGATTTTGTCGCAAACACTGAGGATACCTGGTTAACGTTTTCTGCAGATCTGATAGCCAATGCCCGGTATACATTCGGTCTGGATGAACTGGGGAGAATACTTTTCTTACCAGTGCAAGACACTGCCTCACTACAACCTGTCTGGACATATACTGACGATAACAGTTCGATTCTTTATCCGGATATTTCATTTGATAGGGACCTATATGGTATCCCGAATGTTGTCGAAGTGGTGTATTCCAACCGATATGACCTTGGTAACGACATGTATTATGCTCGGGTAGCGAACGACGATCCGAACAGCCCGATATCGACAGTTAAACGTGGGCGCGAAATCGTCCATCGAGTGACCAACCCCGATTTGTATGGCGACCCTACAGAAAATCAAATACGAGAATATGCCGAGCGTCTCCTTCGCGAGTTGTCCACGCTGGAATGCACCGTAACTTATTCGCATGGGTATTGTCCAGTGCGACTTAATGACTGTGTGCGCCTTAATTATGCTCGTTCAGGCATAACTGACGTAAAGGCAAAAGTTATTAGTCAATCCATTGACTGTAGTGCGGGCTGCAAAGTAACCGAAACTGCGGTCTACACTACTAATCTATGGAGGTGATATAGAATGAAATTGTCGAAAAAATTAGTATCGGAGTTTGCTAAAGTTACAAATAATACCGAGAAGCCGAAAAATGAGACTACGGTTTATGGCGTCATTACTAAAAACGGCGATTCAACTTATGTACGACTCGATGGCTCACCAGACGATGTATTAACTCCGGTATCTACCACCACAGATACGCAGGACGGCGATCGTGTAACAGTCTTGATTAAAAATCATACTGCTATAGTCACTGGTAATGTGACATCTCCTTCTGCTAGAACAAACGATGTTCAAGGCATAAGCAATAATGTTCAAGACATAAGTGATAATGTTGATGCTGTGACGGAGGACAATAAGGTCATAACAGGTAAATTGACCGAAGCGCAGGCTGACATTGAGACCCTAAAGACTGATAAACTTTCCGCTAACGAAGCAGATCTTAAGTATGCCACTATAACCAATCTAACTGCCACCAATGCAGAGGTAGATAACCTAAAAACCAATAAGCTCTCCGCCAATGACGCAGATCTTAAGTATGCAACTATATCTAATCTAACTGCCACCAATGCAGAGGTAGATAACCTCGAAGCTAAACACGGGGCATTTGAGACTGCCACTGCCAAAAACTTCGAAGCCGTGGACGCTAAGATTGATAGTCTTGATGTTGGTGATCTAAGCGCGAAGTATGCGAACATTGACTTCTCGAACATTGGCAAAGCAGCTATGGAGTATCTGTATTCCAAGTCTGGCTTGATTGAAAACGTAACAGTCAGCGAGGGGACAATTACCGGAACCCTTGTTGGTGTAACAATCAAAGGCGATCTAATTGAGGGTAATACGGTCGTAGCAGACAAGCTGGTCATCAAAGGTCAAAATGGATTGTATTATAAGCTCAATACCGATGGGGTATCCATAGAAGCAGAGCAGACTCAGTACAATAGTTTGAATGGTAGCATCATTACTGCAAAATCGATCACTGCGACTAAAATTAGCGTGGATGATCTGGTGGCATTTGATGCTACTATCGGCGGCTTCAATATTACCAGTGATGCGTTATATTCTGGCGTGAAGGAGTCTGTAGGGAATACTACCCGAGGAATTTATCTTGGAAAGGATGGACAAATGGCAGTAGGCGATTCACAGAATTATCTTAAGTATTACAAAACTTCAGATGGGAGTTACAAACTTGAGATGTCCGTTGGCGGAACCGACCTATCTGATGCATCCAAGACAGCAACCAATTTCTTAACATATGATGCTACTAATGGCGTGCAGCTTGGTAATCGTTCTGGCGGCTCATGGGGCAGTTTCCGTACGCAAATCACCTCTACTGCATTTAATATTCTGGATTCTGCAGGGAGCACATTGGCAAGTTACGGAGAAAAATTGGTCGAGCTTGGCAAGAATGCGACAGATGCAGTAATTAAGCTTTGCGGCGGCAAGGGGCAGATCGAATACACCACCCTAGATCTGGATGGCACGACGGATGACTATCTGCAAGTCTCAGCCGACAAATTGTGGTTTCGTGGTGATAGCGCGGTGGGGTTGCATTCTGCCAAATATAGCAGCTCTGGAAACGCAATGCATCGGTCGGCAATCAATCTTGATTCAGAACATGCCGATATATTCTCTATGGCTTCTGGCGTAGGTAGTTCTAACGTAACACTGACGCCCACGTCCGCGAGCATCTCATCAGATGGGGACATGATTATCAGCGTGAATGCAGTAAGGGATAGCCATGGTAAATTCGTTAGTGTGGAAACGGGCTCGTCGGGGATTTGGTTTTATAAAAAATGGTCAAATGGTGACGCGGAATTGTGGGGGAGTTACTCGATTGCCGGTTGGGGATGTTCTAACGTGTTTGGGAGTATGTATCGCACCGACTTGATCACTCCGCCATCGTTCCCGTTCACGATCTACAGTCCAATTTTGACAGCTAGCTATGAAACTAATGGTTATGGCGCAATTCCCTGGGCAACAACCAATACAACAACGGACGGGCCTCCAAATTACTATCTTGTGCGTCCGACCAGCGTTTTGATAAATAACGGGAGTTTTATCTTCCATGTATTCGGAAAATGGAAAAATGTAATTGAGACCGATTCGTGATCGGTGTAAGGGGTATAGCATATGAGTGAGGCTATAATTATCGCAATTTTATCAGTTGCTGGAACGGTGCTTGGATCTCTGCTTGGGATTCTTGCGTCAAATAAGCTTGTGGTCTATCGGATCGAGCAACTCGAAAAGAAGGTCGAGAAGCATAATGGCGTTCTTGAACGAGTGTATTCTTTAGAAACAAATAAAGCAGTTGTTGATGAAGAAATTAGGGTCGCCAATCATAGAATTGATGATCTTGAAAAGTGGCAGCAAAACTCTGCAAAGACTGTATAACATTAAAAAGGAGGACAATACTATGAAAATTAACTGGTTGGTAAGACTTAAGAACAAGGCTTTCTGGATCGCAATCATCCCGGCGGTTCTTCTGCTGGCTCAGCAGGTTTGCGCTCTGTTCGGTGTTGAACTGAACGTTGCGGGCGTGTCTGATCAGCTCATTGCGATTGTCGGTACGGCATTCAGCATTCTGGCGCTCATTGGCGTCGTGAACGATCCTACCGTTGCGGGCATGTCCGATAGTGAGCAGGCTATGACGTACACTGAGCCGAAGAGCGACAAGTAAAACAAAAGAGGGGCTAGCGAAAGCTACAACCCCTCTTCTTTTTACACAATTTTATTTTTCTTCCCGATTATTTGGATTCCGTAGTTTCTGCGCTTCTCGGTGCCGCGCGTTCCAAAATCACCAAAGTATTTATCGATAGCGTTCTGAGCACAGTAATGTGTTTTGTACAAATTATCGTCTCCATTTATATTTACTTCCCAACCTTCAGGCGATCCAAAAATGTAAATCTTTCTATATTTAATAGGTTCATATTCTTTTGCGGCGACGCTGTCTTTCCAAACAATCCTCATGATGCATCATCCTTTCTGCCGACAATATTAATTCCTATTTGATGCCTTTTAGGGTTAGCCTTACGAGTTTTACCTCCTAATGTTTCATCAATGGCATTTAACGCGCATTCTCTAGGCATGTAAATGTTGTAGTCACCTGGCATATTTGTGATCCAGCCACCTTCGCATTGGCTCACAGTATAGTCTCGATATTGCAGCGTTATCCAGGGCTTGGTTTTAGGCGAACTATCTTTCCATACGATTCTCATTTATATTTCCTCCAATAGTATCAACGTTTTGTTGCCTATCCCGTTCATATCTATCGTGAGGGCGATATAAAAGTAACACACTTACGATAGATATACGGAGCAAAGACTAACCCACACGTTCTAGTGTAGGTTTATATCAAGAATAAATTCAGAGTTATTCTCTCTGCTAAATTCAATCGTGTTAATGATTCGCTTGAGATACTCATTTTTGATCTCAGCGTCTAACGCATCATCTTTGATTGCTTGCAGCGCTTCAGATAATAGAATAACTTTTTCCTGGTACTCTTCCTTCTCAGGAATGGTATACTCAAGATTTTCTATTTCTTCTTTAATGCTTTCTATTCGACTGTTATGAACGGCCTTGCGTTCTACGAATTCGTTGTCTGTTATTTTTTCATCCTCCCAAGAATCGAAAAGTTTAGAGAGCTTCCTTTCAATTTTCTGTATTTCTTTTCTCATTAATTCTATTTGCTTACTAATCTCATTTTCGTTCGAGTCTGGTAAATTGTCAAGTTTCATCTCGAAATCTTCAATATATAATTTCAAGGCGTGGATCACAGCTTTAAGAACATCGTCCATCACAACCGATTTTACTTTGCACTTCTGAGATGGAACGTGGTTGTATCTTGGCGGCGTATACGTCTTGCGATGCCTATAAGATTGGTAGGCCATTACTCGCCCGCAATTCTTACATTTTAGTATGCCTGCTAAAGGATTAGCAAGCTTGAGGCCTGATTTCGTAGAATCAGTAGTAAAGCGAGACTTAGCTTTACGAAAAGTTTCTTCGTCGATCAGAGCGTCTTTCAGATGTTTGCCGTCGTATTCCATATAGTGATCAGTATGATTCGATCTAGGACGTGACGTAATGAGCTCGCCATTAGACATTGTCTTGACTTGCATACGATCGTTCCAGCGCACTTTTCCGATATAGGTCGGATTCGTCAAAATGGTTTTTACAGTGTCTTTCGACCATTCGCCGTCTCCATAATAAGTAGGCACACCCAGGTTATCGAGTCGCTTAGCTATTTTATACGGGGATAAATTCTCTGTAACGGCCCATTCGTAAATCTTTTTAACGTACGGAGCTTCATCTGGGTTCGGTATAAGGGTTCTACTCGTCTTGGTCTTGACGATGTTATAGCCATAAGGTCTATAGCTTCCCATGAAATTGCCCTCGACTACAGCCTGTTTACGTCCACGATCCATACGCTTCTGTATCATTTTATACTCTCGACGAGACATAAACAGTTCAAATTCCATATACTCTTCATCTTCTTGAGAGTGGGCCACATCATAGGTTTTAGTTGGCGTAATTACTAGGACGCCATTGTTACGGTTGGCATATTTCAGACAATCGAGGATAGTCTGAGCATCACCTTGATTACCACGAGATAAACGAGTTACTTCGACGATGATTATTCCTTTATATTTTCCGTCGTAACATTCTTGAATCACTTTCTGGATCTCGGGTCTCGCTTCGATAGTTTCCCCAGAGACGATCTCCTCGTATATTTTCTCTACATACAAACCTTTTCTTGCTGCTAATTCTGTAAGTATCTTCTTGTGTCTGGCCAGGGTTTCTCCCTCGCCTAATTTTTCAGCCTCTACATCTGCTCGAGACTTACGTAAGTAGATTACATATTTATCCATACATACTGCGCTCCTCTTGTTGTTATGTTTGTTACCAGTACCGCAAATGTGCGGGCATCACCTCCTTTACTCTTTAGCTTTATCTACTTTTTCCTCAACGAAATTAAAAACCTACCGTATTCCATCAGCTTTTCATGTTCTTCATCTGTGAATGGGTCCATACCGAACTCCTTATGCCACATTTCGACATGTTTTACATACGTTTGGTTAACTGACAAGTAGATAGACTCTTCATTCCCGTCCGATATTCTCGTAGATGTCATTTCTTTAGAAGTCCAACCTAATAGATCAGCCGGTGTAGTATTCAGAGCCTCTGCGAGCGGATCGAGTATGCTTAACGGCAGATTCTCAATATCTCCATTCTCATACCTATATACCGTCGTCCTGTTCTTTTCAAGCTTAGCTGCAAGTTCGTCGATGGACATGCCTTGCTGAGTTCTCAAAAGTTTTATTCTTTTACCTATTGTCATTATTCTGTCTCCTATTGCCATCATCTATTATTCATCCCCTTTCTGCCTATATATCATATATTATTCTGTGCATGTGTGCAAATAAATTGTGAACTAGTTTTAGAAAATGATGCATATTATGCGAATTTTGTATTGACAGAAAAATTAAAACGGTGCTATCTTTTATTTGTTGCATGACACGCAATACGAAGGAGGTTCTTGCATTGGATGCAAAACGAATATTGGATAAAATTATTGAGAAAGAACTAAACATCAAAGAAGCATTGACTGTATGCGAGTGCATATGTGAACCAGAAAACATAACAATAGGCGACGTCATGTGGGTTAAGAAAATACTTAGTTTGACAGACAACGAAGCCATAGAGATATTTCTTTCGTAGAGGTTGTCGACGATGAAAACTTACATAATTGAAAACGCTATCGTCAATGTCCACGGCAATGCCGATCGAGAAAAGATTGAAGCAGCGACTATTGCTTTTCTGAAGAAAGCAGAACAATGCATGAAGAAGAAAAAGAAGGAGGGCCGTCAAAATGGCAACCGTGATTAGAGCAGAACTTTCAAAAAAGAATAAATATTGGATAAGTAAGCACCGCTACTATGAATTAAAACACTTCTGTTTACAATACCCCGAATGGCAAAAGGAATACTCCACAACCAAACGAGAACTAACGAAGAATCATTGCTTAGAGCTGATAACTCTTATTGAAGAAACTGCTCGAGAAGCAGACCAATATTTGTACGATTATATTATCAAGGGCGTCGCCGAAGGTCGCTCGTATACATATTTGAAAACTGTTTTAGGCATCCCATGCGGTAAAGACATGTACTATGACAGATATAGAAAATTCTTTTGGCTACTTAACGAATCGAGAGAGCGAGGCGTCTGCTATGGATCAAAGAGAACTGTTGGATGATAATCTATACAACATAATTTCGAAGTGCTTTATACATAATAAACGACAAAACATGTCTGAGATCTTTGTTGTTTACGTAAATGGTGCACGTGAGAGAATCTGGACGTTTAACCCTATGCGCCACACGTTTGACTATCAAGATTTTATAGGAAAGACAAAGATAGAAGCTGTGTTTTATTGCGATAGAAAGAGCAGCCATATCATTTAATCGTTTAACTTCGCGAAATTTACACGCTCTATTATGAGAAGAATAGAATATTAATAACATTAAATTACATTATTTTTATGGAGGAATTAATTATGACTAATTCGTATGTTATCACAAGAGATGGCTTGAGAATGTCGTATGAGGAGTACATGGAAATGGTTAAGGCTGAATGCAAGTAACATCTGTATTCTCAAAGAGGGAGCTCTGACAAGGGCTCTCTTCTTTTTTGTGGATTTTAACTTCGCGAAGATAACAGGTTCTATTATGGAAGGAGTTGTTAATATGACACGAAAACAAATCGACGCTAGCCGCGAGGCTCGCCTATGGCTTTGCCAGATTGTATTACCCGCAGTGGGAATTGCAATGATGGTACCCGAAGCCCGTGAGGCGGTCATTGCGAAAGCTCAGAAAGTTAAACAGTCTATTAAGACTACATTCACAAAGAAGTAAAAGGATTGGGGCTCTGATTGAGCCCTTTTCTTTTTATGTAAAGGAGGTTATGGCATATGCTCTTTGCTACTATTTTATTATTTATGATATTCGTCATCGCCGTAACAATATTGATCGCTGCTATTATTGGCGGAATTAGTTTTATCGTGGCTTTTGGCGATGTGATCGTATTTGGGCTAATTATATTTTTGATTGTTAGAGCGCTTAATAAAAAATGAACTGAAGCATTTCCCTTTTTGTTTTAATCTAGATTAAAAATTTCTATTCTAGATTAGAAAACCCGCACGTAGGTTACATATTGCAATGATACTTTTATTTTTGAAAGGAGAAACTTATGAAAATCTTAGTGTACGTAATTATTCTTTTAGCTGGCGTTGTTATTGGGCTAATTGTTGGCCGAGCAATCGCAACTGGGAAGGCGATGGGGCGATTGAGAATTGACCACTCAGAACCGTATGAGCCAACACGGATGTTTGTCGAGCTAAAGGGTGTCACGCCAGACGTTATTGCCCAATATAAATTCGTAACGTTCGAAGTCATTAACGAAAGTTACCTTTCGCGCGATTAACAAGCCCTATTATGGACAAGTAGTTCATCATTATTTAAGGAGGAATTCAAAATGAGTATGGAAACATTGCTGCAGGTAGAGATTGAAGAGAAGTTTAATAACTTGGCTGCGATGGACGTAGGTTCCAAAGAGTACGCAAGTGCGGTAGATAGTGTTACCAAATTGGTGGACCGAGCGATTGAGATTGAGAAACTCGATACGTCTGAGACTCAGAACAAGGACCAGATGAAAGAGGATCGAAAGTCACGATTGGTTAAGAGTTGCATCGATATTGGTTCGATTATCTTGCCGCTGGCAGTGACTATTTGGGGAGCGAAAGCCAGCTTTAAGTTCGAAGAAACTGGCACAATCACAACTGGAGTCGGAAGAAAATTCATGGACAAACTTATCTCTAAGAGATGAGAACTAACGTAGAAAGCGGGGGCTATGACAGCATAGCCTCTTCTTTTTCTCCATTAACCTCGCGAATTTAACAGGTCCTATTATGGAAAGAAAAGGAGGAAATGGAGATGGATGAATTGAAACTTAGCTTATCTACAAAATTCATGAGAGGTATTGTTACTAAGATCATATCTAAAGCTATCTACAAGAAAACAGGGTACGACGTAAGTATCCAGTTGAATGAGATAAAGCTTGAGACTGTGGATGGTAAAGTATGCCTTCATGCAGATGTAGACGCAGAAGTCAAGAATGAAGATTTCATGAACATCATCAAGTCCAACGGTTTGATATAAGTCTGGGGAAACTCGGGCTTATATTTTTCACGAAATCCACAATAAGACGAGGTTTGCTAATGAGATATCACTATAAAAAACCAGACACGTACTCGTCTATGTATGGCGCTACATATTGTTGTAATCATCCAGTATACAATAAATGCACATTGTTCGAAATACATAATGACGGCTTAGCGGTAATACAGCAAAGATATAACCCCGAAATGAAAACTACATATTGGGGAGAAATAGACCCATGGCTGGCCGATGAACTATATTTGCATACAAGATTTGAGGAGTTTTTCAATGAACGCTCTGGTAAATGCGTCAACGATCTATACCCGACGGTTACAATACGACAAATTATGTGGGGTTTAAAGATGAAACCATTGCCAAGAGAGCGCTGGGAAACATGCTTTGATAGAAGACTCGTATAATTCGCGAGATTAACAGAGCCTGTTATGGAAGACTAAACTTTTAGGAGGTTTTACAATATGAAAGACTACATTAAATTTGGACTTGTTGGGTTTGCCGGTTATTTGATCGGTTTCTATGAGTGCAAATTCAAAATGCTAAACGTAATATGGGAAGCCGCATTTAAAGAAAAAGCGACCGAAGAGGACGAGACTCAGTAATGGGTCTCTTCTTTTTGTTTTAAAGTTCGCGAAATTTACAGGCCCTATTATGAGAGAGTAAGAGAAATCCAGTACCAAATTATATTTGGGAAAAGAGCTGAGACGAAAGTCTTTGTGGCATCGAAAAGTTACATGCTTTCTCTTTTTATTTTTAGCAAATACCCCAAACCGAGGAGTGGAGAAGAATGGATTTAAGACCATTTATTAAGAAGAACGCATCAACCATATTAACATGCGTAGGCGCAGTTGGAGTGGTTATAACTGCTGTCATGGCGGTAAAAGCAACGCCAAAAGCACTAACATTACTGGAAGACGCCGAGAAAGAGAAAGGAGAGGCACTTACAAAATGGGAGAAAGTTAATACTGCAGGTCCGGTTTACATCCCGTCAGTAATCACCGGTGTAGCGACTATAGCTTGTATATTTGGTTCTAATGTTATAAATAAGAACCAGCAAGCAACCCTTATGAGCGCCTATGCGTTATTGGATAATTCTTATAAAGAGTACAAAAAGAAAACGGATGAGCTGTACGGTGAGGACGCTGGCAGACAAATCCGTGTAGAAATCGCGAAGGATAAGTACACGGGTGACGAGGTTTCATTAGATGATGATAAAGAATTATTCTATGATTTCTACTCCGGAAGATACTTCGAGTCTACCAAAGAAGCAGTCTTACGAGCGCAATACGAGATAAATAGATCTATGTTTGTTAACTACGCGGTAGGTCTTAACGAGTATTACGAGCTTCTTGGCCTGGAAACACGACCGGAGTATGAAACACTAGGATGGGCTTGTGGACAAATCGAAGAAATGTATTGGCATCCTTGGATCGAGTTTGATAACGAGGAGACCATTATCGACGGTGATTCTGAGCATAATGAAGGTATGAAATGCACGATTGTTCACATGCCATTCGAGCCATTCATCGATTACCAGGACTATTAATTCGCGAAAAAAACAGAGCCTATAATGAAAGGAAGTGACTTTATGGATAAAGCTAAACTGTTTAAATTTGGTTTTAGCGCACTTGGAATGTTGCTGACGATCGGTTCGACGATTGTTAACGACAAGATCAGGGACGACAAAATGGAAGAAATGGTTGATGAAAAGGTCAAGGAGGCACTTGGCGATCAGGCGAAGGAGCTCTAAACGAGCTCTTTTGCTTTTAATTTTTAAAGGAGGAAAGTAGTAATGAACAAGCCAAACGTGGTGGCTTTGCTGAAGGACGTTCAGATGTTTGCGTCCAAGCATAGCCCAGAGATTCTTACCGGTCTTGGAATCGCCGGTATGATCACAACGACCGTCTTGGCGGTTAAAGCCACCCCAAAAGCTCTGACACTCATTGATGAAAAGAAAGAAGAGCTCGAGTTGCAACCGAAGGACAACTTGACCCCAGTCGAAACTATAAAAGCTGCATGGAAGTGCTACATTCCGGCTGCGATTACCGGCGTGTCATCTGTTGCCTGTTTGATTGGCGCCACATCGGTAAACGCAAGACGTAACGCAGCGTTGGCAACTGCATATAATCTGTCCACCACTGCTTTGTCTGAGTACAAAGAGAAGGTCATTGAGACCATTGGCGAAAAGAAAGAGCAGATCGTGCGGAACAAGGTAGCTGAAGAGCGTATTGCAAAGGAGCCCGTGAACCAGTCGGCCATCATCGTGAGTGGCAACGGCAATACTCGATGCTTCGACACGATCACAAAGCGCAGATTCACATCCGATATCGAATCAATTAAGAGTATAGTAAACGAGCTCAACCGACGAATGGTCAGCGGCGAAGATTATATTTCTTTGAACGAGTTCTATTACGAGCTTGGTTTGGATGGTTCCTCCATTGGAGATGAACTTGGATGGAATGTTAGTGACGGGTTGATCGAGTTGGACTACAGCGCTCAGTTGGACACGGATGGTACGCCGTGCATCGTAATCGATTATGCGATTGCGCCTAAACGGGGTTATCAGTTCTATCGATAATTCACAATTCGGTCTAACGACATTACGCAATTCGCGAAATTTACAGGTCCTATTATGGCATAATACTAAATTTTATTATTAAAGGAGAATTATTATGGAAAACGAAGTTATGAACTATGACGAAACTATGGAAGAAGTCGAAACTAACGAGACGGAAACCGAAGGTTCTGAAATGGGAACTGGCGTTGCAATGCTTATTGGCGCCGGCCTTGCGTTCGCATCTACTGCGATCGTGAAGCTGGGCAAGAAGGCATATGCTGCGTACAAGACCAAGAAGGAGCAGCGGAAGACTGACGAGAGCGACGACGCGGAACCTAGCGACGAAGAGTAAACTCGTTACCGAGTAAATTCAAAGTAATGGGGCTAGTATTAGCAAGGTGGAGGACATCCGTAACAGGGTGTTCTCCTCTTTTCTTTTGATTTTAGTATGAGGTATGGAGTATGAATTTGTATACCTATGATGGCCCGGTCCTGGAATTTGACAGGATCATTGCAGACCATTGGGTCGCCTCTACTCGAGCAACATCAGAAAAGAAGGCTCGCTGTAATTTGGCGTACCAGTTCAAAATGCAGAATGGCCGATCACCGCAATCTAAAATAACTGTTCCAGGAAAAATAACTATTGCTGAAGGAGATGATCAGTATAATGGCTGAGACCGATATTAATAAGCTTTACGAGAATCTGCCCGATAATTCGCACAAAAGTCGTGTCGAAAAGGCTGCACAAACTGAGAAGACCGAACCTATTGACGGGAAGCGAGCAGATAAGGTTGTTCACGGTAAGGTAAAAACTCGGAAGAACGAGATGCGCAAACTGACGGATGTTTTCATTTCAGAAGACGTCGCTAATGTCAAGAATTATATTTTGCTAGATGTGCTCGTCCCATCTATTAAAAAGGCTATCTACGATATTGTTGTTAATAGTCTTGATATGAGCCTCTTTGGTGGTCGTGGTAGCGGTAAGCGCCCGACAGCAGATAAGGTCTCTTATCGAGACTATAATAGCGTTAGTCGGAGAGACGATCGTGTATATTCTGGTTCCAGAACTACGTCTGGCTACAGCTATGACGATATCGTACTTGAGACTCGAGGGGAAGCTGAGGCGGTTCTGTCCAGAATGGACGAGATTATGGAAGAATATGAGATTGTCAGGGTTGCTGACCTGTATGATTTGGTTGGCATCACTGGCGATTATACAGATAACAAATACGGGTGGACAAACATCCGTAATGCAGACATTGTGCGTGTGCGCGATGGTTACAAAATCAAAATGCCAAGAGCATTGCCTATTCGTTAAATAAAAGGAGGATATTTAAGTATGAAGACTGATTTCGTTAATAAAATGAGCAGATCTTTCCACAAGGTTGGATTTAAATTTAAGAAGCACAGCCCTGAAATTCTGGTTGTCACGGGTGTTATCGGCACCGTGGCTAGTGCTGTGATGGCGTGCAAAGCTACGCTGAAAGTTAATGATGTTATCGACGAGGCTAAGGAGACTGTCGACAAGATTCACGAGTGTGTTGGCCAGAATCTGCATACCTCTGATGGCGAGGAGTATACGCAGGAGGTTGCTAACAAGGACCTTGCTATTACTTATGTCCAGACTGGATGGAAGCTGACTAAACTGTATGGTCCTGCTATCCTGCTTGGTGTTGCGTCTATTGGTTGCATGGTTGGATCTAACCAGATCCTGCGTAAAAGAAACATCGCCTTGGGCGCTGCGTTTAAGGCAGTTGATACGAGCTTCAAGGAGTATCGTGGTCGTCTGATCGATAGATTCGGGAAGGAGCTCGACCGTGAGCTTCGTTTCGGCACCACGACTAAGGAAGTAGAAGAGCAAGTAATCGATGAGAACGGGAACGAAACAACCGTTACTAAGGCAGTCGAGGTTGTCGATCCGAATGCGGCTCATAGTATTTATTCTGTTGTGTTCTATGAAGGCAACACTGGCTGGACTAAGAATGCTGAGCTGAACAAAGTTTTCCTGATCCAGCAGCAGAATTATGCCAACGACAAACTTAGACTCAACGGCATTCTTACGCTGAATGAAGTTTACGACATGCTTGGCGTAGCAAGAACTGCATATGGTCAGATCGCAGGCTGGGTTTACACGGAGGATAGCTCGGTTGGCGATAACTTTGTGGACTTCGGCATCTTCGATCCTGATGACACTACGAAGTGCAACTTTATCAACGGTTCTGAGAGAAGCATTATCCTTGACTTCAACTGCATCGGAAACATTCTTGATTATATTTGAAGGGTTCCGAGCCTGAGCGACCTTGGGCTCACAGGTACAATGCAAGATCTATTCGACTACCCTTGGTTATTCCCAGCATAAATGCCAGGAGTAGACTAGTAAAGGAGAGACGCTGATGACTGGTAAAGAGCTAATTCTTTATATTTTGGAAAACGATCTGGAAAATGAAGTCGTTATCAAAGACGGCGTGTTCGTATGGCTTATGGATGAAGAAGAAGCTGCTGTTAAATTCGACGTTGGCGTAGCAACCATCAGAGCGTGGTATGTTTGCGGCATGCTTAGCGGTACAAAAATAGGCGATCATTTGTATTTCTTGCGAAATATCAAAGATCCGCGGAAGGATGATAAACATGAGAAGTAAGTCTAAAGTCGTATCTTATGTGCTAGCGGCTCTATCTGGAGCATGCTTCGTAACAGGGGTAGCGCTTTTATCAACTGAAGGGAGCGCTGCCAAACATGGAGTATGCAAAGAGACTAGTATCGACGCTTGAGCATTTAGTGAGCACAAAAAGTAAAAAACATATTGTCGGTGGTGTACTGCTTAGCGCCTCTATATTTTTAGGAGGTCTTGCATTGACAGCAATGTCAATAAAAATCAAGGAGGAAAGTAATGAACCGCAATACGCTGGTTAAAGCATTTATGTTTGTTGCCGGGGCTGCTATTGGCTCCGTGGCAACATGGAAAGTCGTAAAGACTAAGTACGAGAAGATTTCTCAGGAAGAGATCAACTCGGTCAAGGAGGAGTACGGGCGTTTGACAAAGCTGATGCGTATGGAAATCGAGGCTTGCCGTAGAATCACGAACGCGCATGCAGATGACGAGTCTGAGATCAAGATTACTGACGAGCCTGAAGATGACGACTATCCTGACGACGATGATCGCGACTTCACTGAGAAGGAGAAAGAGCAGATCAACTATTATAAGCTCACCAGCAAATATCGCAGCAGCGATGATGACGATGAGGATGAGGAAAATGATGATGAAGGAGACGGAAGTGAGGAAGATGAGGTCCCGTACATTAACGGTCCATACGTGATTTCACCTGAAGAGTTCTCGAGTAGTCCTCCGGGGTTTAACGCATGCCCACTTGACTATTATGCCGATGGCATTTTGGCAGATGGCTGGCATGTGGAAGTCAATATTGACGAAACTATCGGAGAAGATGCTCTGGAGCATTTCGGGGAATACGTGGACGATATTGTCTATGTCCGTAACGAGCGAACTCAGCTTGATTATGAGGTCACTCGCGATCCTCGGACATACCAAGAGGCTGCGTGGCCTTGTTCTTAAACTAATTCCTACTATACACGATGAGAAATGACGAAAGCATAAGAATATCATATTTCGAATGGATGTACGAACTTATGTGTGACGGACGATTTGCTGACACTATTTCATATAGACAGCTTTTTACGTTTCTGCATAACACGGAGTTCGTATATTTTGTTCCACACGATGAGAATCGAGCAGACGATGGCATATCTTTAAGGTATCACTTTTGTGTAATGCGTGGTTGCGAGAAGTTGGAACGCTATCTCGACGGACCTTGCAGTGTCTTAGAAATGATGGTCGCGTTGGCGATTCGTGAGGAACATATTATGTCCGATCCGGACAGAGGAGATCGTACTGCTCAATGGTTCTGGTCAATGATAGCCAGTTTAGGGTTGAGTGGTATGACCGATTATAATTTTGACGAGGAGTTCGTGAGCGAGTCTATTGCGAGATTCTTAAATCGTGAGTACAGCCCAGACGGTAAGGGCGGCCTATTCACAGTGAAAAGATGGAATCGCGATGCACGAACTGCTGAAATATGGCACCAGCTCCTAGCGTATTTAAATACTTTGGGGTGAGCTAATCAGAAAGGAGGCTACAGAATGTAATGCTCGATTTTTTCGCAGTAGCAACTCGCATTAGGAAACCCGGATACACTGAGATCTATCCGAAGTTTCAAGTAAAACCTACAGAAGATCTCATGATTAGAGGCGGAGACTTCTACGCAGTGTGGGTTGAGGATCGAGGTTTGTGGTCTACTGATGAGTATGACGTTGTGCAGCTGGTGGATCGTGAACTTACTAAGTACGCGGAAGAACACAAAAATGAAATCGACGGCAATGTAAAGATATGTTACATGTGGGATGCCGAGTCTGGAATGATCGACGCATGGCATAAGTTCTGTCAGAAGCAGATGCGAGATTCGTATCATATGCTCGACGAGAAACTTATATTTGCTAATGACGGAACGAACAAGAAGGATTACGCCAGTAAAAGACTTGACTATCCTTTGGAGCCTGGCGCTTGTCCTGCATATGAAAAAATCATCTCTACGTTGTACACCGAAGAAGAGCGACACAAACTCGAGTGGGCTATTGGATCTATCGTAACTGGAGATTCAAAGACTATCCAGAAGTTTGTGGTCTTATACGGCGGACCTGGTACAGGTAAATCGACTATCTTGAATATTATTCAGGAATTGTTTGATGGGTACCATGCTGTATTTGATGCCAAGGCGCTCGGCTCGGCTAATGCTCAGTTTGCGCTCGAGCCATTCAAGAAAAACCCGCTGGTTGCCATTCAGCACGACGGCGACCTGTCCAAGATCGAGGATAATACTCGGCTTAACAGTGTGGTTTCTCACGAATGGATGAGTGTCAACGAAAAGCATAAGGCTCAGTATGAGAATCGTTTTGTCTGTTTCTTGTTCATGGGTACGAACAAACCGGTTAAGATTACTGATGGTAAGTCTGGTATTCTTAGACGATTGATCGACGTGAGTCCATCTGGAAATAAGATTCCTGCCCGTGAGTATAGCAAACTTATGAAGCAGGTGAAATTTGAATTGGGCCCGATTGCATATCATTGTAAAGAAGTATATTTGTCTGATCCCGGCCGGTACGACGATTATATTCCCACTTCGATGATGAGTGCATCCAACGATTTCTACAACTTCATGATCGATTCGTATCATATTTTCAAGAGAGACGACGGAACGAGTCTGAAGGCGGCTTGGGAGATGTATAAGAACTATGTCGATGAGGCAAAGGTTCCATATTCTCTTTCCAAGATGCACTTCAGGACCGAACTCATGAACTATTTCAGAGAGTTTAATGAGCGGTTTACAACTGAGACTGGAGAGCGAGCTCGAAGTTATTACAGTGGCTTCCGCACTGAGAAATTTGAGACTGAGGCAGAGCAGCTTAGCAGCGAAGTGAAGACAGAAGAGCAGACCGAAGAAAATATTGTTCCTGACTGGCTTAAATTGGAAGCTCGGGAATCTATATTTGATAAGGAATGCGCTGGTTGTCCTGCACAGCGAGCCACCTCAAAGGAAACTCCGTCTCGAAAATGGGATGATGTAAAGACTACATTGTCCAAACTGGACACTTCTAAATTGCATTATGTCAAAGTCCCTGAGAATCATATTGTCATCGACTTTGATATTCGGGATGAATCAGGTAAAAAATCTTTCCTGAAGAATCTCGAAGCGGCGAAGGAGTGGCCGCCTACATACGCAGAATTAAGCAAGAGTGGTGAGGGCATTCATCTTCATTATATTTATAACGGAGATGTTACGAAACTCAGCCGCGTCTATGATGATGACATTGAAATCAAAGTATTCACCGGCAAGAGCTCGCTTAGGCGAATGTTGACGAAATGCAACAGTCTGCCGTTTGCGACAATTAGCTCTGGTCTGCCGTTGAAAGGAGATGATAAAGGTTTGGCTGCTAATTGGGACGGCATCAAAAATGAAAAGATGCTGCGCACAATGATTAAGAGGAATCTGAATAAGGAATACCACGCTGCAACGAAACCCAGTGTGGATTACATTGCGAAGCTGCTTGACGACGCCTATAACAGTGGCATTGGGTACGATGTCAGTGACATGAAGAATGAAATCTTCGCCTTTGCTGCTGGTAGCACGAATCAGGCGGACTATTGCATCAAGCTTGCCAACAAGATGAAATTCAAGTCGGAAGAACCTAGTCCTGCAGCGGATGCCGATAAGGATGAATTGGTGTTCTTCGACTGCGAGGTGTTTCCGAACCTGTTCTTGGTTAACTGGAAAGTTGCTGGTGAAGGAAAGCCTGTGGTTAGGATGATTAATCCGAAGCCGCACGAGATCGAAGAGCTGCTGAAGTTCAAGTTGGTCGGATTTAATAACCTATCCTATGATAACCACATGATTTATGGTTGTTTAATCGGCTATACCAACGAACAATTATACGATCTTTCTCAGAGGCTTATTAGCAAAGATAGAGGCATTAGCAGAAGGGCTAAATTTAGCGAAGCATACAACCTTTCATACACTGACGTTTACGACTTTGCCAGTAAGAAACAATCTCTAAAGAAATGGGAGATTGAATTAGGGATTCATCACCAGGAACTTGGACTGCCGTGGGACAAACCTGTGCCGGAGGATATGTGGGAGAAAGTGGCGTCCTATTGTGATAACGATGTCACTGCCACAGAAGCCGTGTTTAATCATTGTCAAGGCGACTGGACTGCCCGCCAGATTCTAGCGGCGGTGTCAGGCTTAACTGTCAATCATTCGACTAACAGTTTAACTACTAGAATTATATTTGGAGGAGAGCGTAATCCAAAACTTGTTTATACGGATCTTGCAACCGGTGAACAATATTTCTAAAAGAAAGGAGACAGATATATGGATAGACTCGAATGTCATGATTGGGATACAGATGGTTACCCTGGCGAATTTGTATATGGAGATGACGTGTATGTAGACGATTATTATATGGATGAACGTTGGAAACGCGACGCAGAATATCCGGATTACTGGGTTAGCAATAAAGGGCGAGTGTGGTCTAGTACTTCCCATCAATTTAGTTATGGAAGTCCGTGTAATAAAATGGGGCATATCGATTTATCTCTCCAAACGTCAAGCGGACGCAAGCATAAATATCTGCATCAGATGATGGGACAAGCGTTCATACCAAACCCAAAGAAGCTTCCATTAATCCGTCACTTGGACGACGATCCGTCTAACAATGATATCGATAACTTAGCATGGGGTACTTCGCTCGATAATATGCGTGACTGTATAAACCACGGTCGTTTTCGATATTTGACGGATGAAGATAGAGAAAAAGCTATGGCCAAGCGAAGAGATCCAGTTATAGCAGTTAATTTACGAGATCGATCGGAGCAAGAATTCGAAAGCCAGCAAGAAGCCAGTAGAATTCTCGGTATCTCGCAGACGTCTATTAGTGCGGTTATACGCGGCAAAAACGCTGCGGTTTGTGATTATTATTTCTATAGACCAGAGGATGGTCTTCAAGTTAATCTTGACGATTATCATTACACTAGGCATCGAGCCCTCATAAAAGCAACGAGCATCGAGACCGGAAATACTTATTATTTTAACGGCCAAACCGAAGCGGCTGAAACTTTAGGGATGAGTGTCGCTAGTGTTTGTAACGTTATTAATGGAAAAGCATATGCTGCGAAGGGTTTTCGGTTTGAATATGTTGACAAGGAGGAATGTCTAGATGAGTATTAATGCCTTTCCAGGCTACACCTATGTCAAATTCGGAGAAGATAATCAGCCGCACAATCTATATAGAGGCGAAGATGTTGGGTTCGGAGGATATGTATGGGCAAAGCCAGGTATGTATGGTAGAACAGTCTGTTTCGATGTTTCCGGCATGCATCCAGCATCGATTCGTGCTCTAAATTACCTCGGCGAATATACCAAAAACTATGCCGATCTAGTTGATGCAAGAACTGCTATTAAGCATAAAGATTTCGAAGCAGCTAAAAAGATGCTAGATGGCAAGCTTGCTCCATTTTTAACAGACGAAAAGCAGGCTAAGGACTTGTCTAAGGCCCTCAAGCTAGCTCAAAATTCTGTCTATGGATTAACCTCAGCTAAATTTGCGAACCCTTTCCGAGATCCTCGAAACGACAATAATATCGTAGCCCTTCGCGGAGCTTTATTCATGGTAAACCTTAAGAATGAGATTCAAGACAGAGGCTTTACGGTAATCCATTGTAAGACTGACTCCTGTAAGGTAGTGAACCCAACTGACGAGCTTTCTAACTTTATCATGGACTATGGCAAACAGTACGGATACAACTTTGAAATTGAGCACGTGTTTGAACGTATCTGTCTCGTTAACAATGCCGTTTACATTGCCAAACTTGCCGATGACGACCCAGACACGCCTGGACAATGGACTGCTACCGGCACACAGTTTCAGGTTCCATATGTAATGAAAAAGCTGTTCACAAAAGAACCTATCGAGTTTGAAGACCTCTGCGAAACTAAAGAAGTTAAACAGTCTGCAATTTATTTGGATATGAATGAGAACCTTCCTGAGGGTGAACACGATTATCATTTCATTGGTAAGGTCGGTAGCTTTTGCCCGATTAAACCAGGCTGCGGCGGTGCCGATCTAGTACGAACTAGTACTGACAAGAATGGCAATGTTAAGTATGACTCCGTTACTGGCACAAAAGGCTATCGCTGGCTAGAAGCAGAATCTGTAAAACTCTTAGGCAAGGAGGATGATATCGACCGCAGATATTACGACGAACTTGTCGACGCCGCTATTTACGGTAAAGGCAAAGGCAAGGATCGTAAACCCGGCATCTCTGACTTTGGCGACTTCGAACGCTTCGTGGCAGACGAGCCCTACAATGGGACTGCCGGAATCGACTTTCCCCCAGACGATGACCCACCTTGGTATACCCCCGAAGAGCTCGATGAAGTTCTCGCAGCACAAGCAGATGAGCAGAATGATCTGTTCAACAAACGTTAACACAATAAAACTACAAAAATTTATATTTTAAAGGAGATTAATATTATGCATATCACATTCGCGCCTAGAGGTATTCTTCAGATTGATGACGCAAGAATCATTTTCAAGAACTTTGAAGGTAGAGGTGACAAGTTTAACCGTGAAGGCGACCGTAACTTCTCTCTGATGATCGAGGATCCGGAAACGGCCGATGCTCTGATCGCTGAGGGTTGGAACGTTAGAATTAAGCCGGGTCGTGATGAGGACGAGGGCCCGTTCATGCGGCTCCCTGTTAAGGTTAAGTTCAGCGACTATGGTCCTAATGTGTATCTGGTGACTGGCGATCGTAGAAACGAGCTTGACGAGGAAAGCATTGCTTGCCTGGACAACATCGACATCGAGTCCGTCGACATGGATATCCGTCCGTACGATTGGGAAGTGAATGGTAAGACTGGCCGCACCGCATATCTGCAGTCCATGCAGGTCGTGCAGCGTGTTGATCGATTCGCCGCTCGTTATGCTGAGATGAGAGGCGCCGATATCGACGGAGAGATGCCGTTTTAAAGGAGACTGATATTTTGGAAGAGAAAACTTGTGAAACTTGCTTCTGGTCAAGTAGGGATGGATTCTGCACACAGGGCAGCGAGCCCCCGAGACCGTGCAAGGGTGTATGCGACAAATACACTAAATGATATTTATGAGAAGACTCAGGCTTAACCGCTTGGGTCTTCTCTTTGTATTGTTGGAGGATGTTTTAGTTATAACGACAAAGGGAGAGGGAGAAATGAAAATGAACAAAAAACTTACTAAAAGAGAGAAGCTGCTGATCTGTGTCACAATTGCTACTGCTTGCGCCGCTGGATATTTTGGGATCAAATACATCGGTAACTACAAGCAGATTAAAAAACTCACTGACGACACGACTACTCTTATGAGTGCCGCTAGCGAAGGTCTGTTTGACGAAGCGCTGGCAACTGTGGGAAGAAAGATTGCTTATCGTAAGGATAAAGAGGAGTACTTGGTTGAGCAGCTTTTGGCCACTCCTGCCGATAAGCAAACACAAAATGCACTTTCTCGCATTCGTGCAGAGCTTCAAGTTCTTTCAGCCCGTCAGAATAAATTCCTGGAAGCGCAGACTCTGTATGAAATTGCAGATGAAGGAGCCGTGTAATTCGCGAGATTTACAGCCTCTATTATGGAAGGGCGTATGTTATTCTAAAAAGCCATGTTTGTTGCGAATAGACGCAAGTGAAATATGAGGTTGATTCGGCATGGGGCGCACAGAGTTTGTTGCGAATAGACGCAAGTGAAATATGAGGTTGATTCGGCTATTGGTGTGCATCATACGCTCTTTCTGTTTTATATTTTAACTTCGCGAAATTAACAGGCCCTATTATGAGAGAGATAACTGTTAGCTCAGAGGGTAGAGCGCTAGATTTAATCTAGAGGAGAATGGTTCGAGTCCATTACAGTCTCCCTTATTCTTTTATATTTGGTCTCGTAGCTCAGTTGGTTAGAGCCGGCGACTTATAATCGTCAGATCTGGGTTCGAATCCCAGCGGGACTACCAAAGAGTTTGTAGGTGAATAAGCTCTTAAAAACCTTCAAGCCAGCAGCAAGACTGTTCTGGCGTAGCGTTGAAGCAACAATCCGGGCTGCCATCGGTGCGTTGTGGAGCTTTGCTATTTGATTATAGCCAAGGGTTGTGAGATATCCACGTGGCAGCTAGGCGAAAGCTGAAAGAAAACTCTCGAGAGGTCTAAGCCGAGGGTGTCTCTATAATATACACTTCGGACCTAGGACTAGCCGCCCTACATGTATAAATAGCGGCTTTTATATTTGCTCCTGTGGTGGAATCGGTAGACACACCGCACTTAAAATGCGTCGAAGAAATTCGTACGGGTTCGAGTCCCGTCAGGAGCACCAAAATAAACCCCACAAGGAGTGGACAGCATGAACGAACAGTTCGGGAGAGAAATTAAATTATACGGTGGCAAGGCCTATGGACACGAGGTATCTGAATATGGATTGGAGACTGGGTATTTGGATTACTTCACGCTTTCTAAAATTGTTGGCGATTGTATTTTAAACAATATTATTCGAGCGGAGACGTTAGAAGATTGGGAAATCGTCGCTGGAGATTTCGGCGAAATGGTTTTCCAAGACTATATCATCTCAAAGCACGGCTATATGTTCTTGGAGGAGCATACTGACGAGCTAGTATTCTATAACGAGAAACTTGATATTTTCATATGGGCGATTACTCATTTCGGCACAAGTTGGGACTACGTGCTTACCGACATTAAACTAATAGGAGAGGGCGTGATCTAACATGGAAGATTGGAGCAAATACAAATTAAATTTTCGTTACATGATGCTTAGTCGTTTAAAGCAAGACTGCGATTACTATTTAGGTAATGGCAATAGATCCACAGGCAGCCTATGGGCGCGCAATGAAACGAATCAGATCGCAAACATGATTGCGCTTTGGGATACCTTTGAGGAAGAGGACAAGCCCGAGTGGCTGACGAAAGATGATATAGCAAACTATGCTCACCGAATGGGCGTTGACTATGATTAATCGTCAGCAGTGGAGTTGCCAAGTAGACAGACGTACAGCCGAGAAGTATAAACAGTATTTCAGAGAGAATGATATTTACTTCGAACCGAGTGAAGCTTATGATTTAGTGCACATTTCATTTAATGTTTCCGAGGAAGAGTTAAAAGCTCTTGACGATTGGATTAGAAAAGAATTGTTTAGATGATGAAAGGAGATTTATATTTATGAAAAAGCGCAGTACTCTGGGGTTGATCCTGGACTTTATTCTGGTGTTTATCACTGGTGGTCTGTGGCTAATCTGGCTTTTGATTAGATATCTAAGAAACAGCTAAACTAGGGCTCGCCATCAGGTGGGCTCTTTTATATTTGCCAAAATAAACAAAAGGACGTGACAACGTGGGAAGACGCCTGATTGTTATAAGTAAATGCCCGCTATGCGGAAAGAATGTGGAGCAAGTTCCGGATGGAGTTCTAAAGAAGAATCCGCACCAGCACAATGTCGAAATGGTTGTAACTAAAACGGGGCTTAAGCAATATATTCATAGTTCTTGCTGGTATAAAATGATCGAAGAGAAGCGCCCGTATGACGGAAGATTATATTTATAAGGAGTTGGTTGCGATGCCTAACCTACAACGAGAGGTTTGGGAAGGTTGGACGGCGCAAGACTTTATTGATGAACTTTCGGGTCAAATCGATATGATTATGCGCGGAGAATCTTGGCAAAAGCCATTTCAAACCAAAGAGGAACTCGCTAGATTCATAAAAGAAAATCAACCATATTATAAGAAAGAAATCCCGGAAGTCAATTCTTATTTTGCTGAGAAATATGGTTTGAAATGAGGGGCTCGTCTACAGACGGGCTCTTTTTGTTTTTGAAAGGAGAAATCTATGTCATCTAGACCCATTGCGTATGCAATCCTTGGCTATGACAAAGATGCTGATGTTTATATTCGACTAGCATATTGGTATGGAGATATCAGCATTGCAAAAAGTGTTGCAAAGCATTTGGCAGCTTTATCTCTTAGAAGAGAAAGCGGTGAGCCATTTGACTGGATTGAGGTTGGAGAAGAATATAGTGGCGTTAGACATTATGTTTGTCCATGCATTTAACGTGAAAGGAGAATTTTAATGAAAGTGACGCTAAGAAAATTTCTTGACATCGTCGGGGATAATTTTCTTGAGACTTATATAGCATGTCTTTATGTTGAAGAATGGGATGAACTTTTTGAAGAGTGGTTCCCCAGAAAAGTAGTAGATAGCATGAAATCTATGAAGGAAATAGAACCTTATATGGAATATGAAATCACAGCTTTTCGTCAAACGTTGAATTATGGCGAGATTGAGAGCCAGGATATTTACGTAAGAAAAATAGAGGCGTAAAGGAGAATGACTAATGAGAGTTTATGAAAAGCATGAAAGCCATGGCTTTACTTATCCAGATGAGATGAAACGCATTCTCGATTATCTGAATGAGCATGGAACGCTTTTAGTAAAGCCGTCGATTGTTGAAAAACTATATTATGATTTTTCTGAAGACCAGTACTGCGCAAGTTGGATGTGCGTTAACGATGATATGCTTGAAGAATTTGCAGACTGGCTTGACGAGTATGATATTTGAAAGGAGAAATTCATGAGTATTGAATACGATAATTATTTGATCGAACACAGAGATAACGTCCGCAAAGGTACGGATTGGATTAGACGTAATCTGCCCGACCTGCTGAGCGGATACGAAGACTTCTACAGACAGATCGAGTGGGAGCACGACAGGTCGAAAAATGATCGCGAAGAGTATGATGCATACGACAAGTATTTTTATGGCGGCCAGCGGACCCAATCCATCGAGGAAGACTTTAATAAAGCTTGGCTGCATCACATTCATCATAATCCTCATCATTGGCAGTATTGGGTGCTGTTTAACGACGAACCTAAGGAAGGCATGATCGCTCTTAGAATGCCGTATCGTTACGTCATTGAGATGATCTGCGACTGGTGGGCGTTTAGTTGGAAGAATGACAACCTGTATGAAATCTTCGACTGGTATAGTAAGCATAAAGACCATATGAAGCTTCACAAGGATACTAAAGATCTTGTCGAGGAGATTCTTAGTGAAATTAGAGCTAAGCTGGATGAAACCATGGAAGTGAAAGAGGGATGAGTGAAACCAAATCATTTTTATATGATTTCCAGATGGCTGCAGTCAAGAAAGCCAGGAACGGCTGCATCCTGAATGGGAGCGTTGGTTCTGGTAAATCCCGCACTGGATTGTTCTACTATTTCAAAGAGCAAGGCGGTTGGATAGAAGGCTCCGACTACACTCCAATGAAAACCCCAAAAGACCTCTACATAATCACCACAGCTAAAAAGAGAGACTCCAAAGAATGGGATGGTGAATTGGCTTGGTATCGGTTGTCCACAGATCCAGAGACTAATTACTACGATAATAAAGTAGTTGTTGATAGCTGGAATAACATCAAGAAATATGCCGATGTTAAAGGGGGTTTCTTTCTCCTAGATGAGGATCGTGTAACTGGTTCAGGCGCATGGGTTAAAGCGTTTCTTAAGATAGCTAAAAGCAACGACTGGATAATGCTTTCGGCGACGCCCGGAGATGTATGGATGGACTACTGGGCGGTGTTTGTAGCGAACGGCTTCTACAAAAACAAAACAGAATTCCAAAGAGAGCATGTTGTTTACTCCAGATACACCAAATACCCTCAAATCGAACGATACCTCAACACTCAGCGCTTGGAAAGACTCCGCGATAGAATCCTCATTGATATGGTTGTACAGCGCCATACCAGACCTCACCATGAGGATATTTACTGCAACTATGATATTCCGTTCTACAAAGACGTATTCAAGAAACGCTGGGACCCCTTCAAGAACGAACCCATTCAACAAGCCTCTAGCCTCTGTTATATTTTGCGGAGGATTGTGAACACAGATGAATCTCGGCAGGTAAAACTACTGGAGCTTCTCGAGGACCATCCTAAAGCTATTATATTTTACAACTTTGACTACGAGCGAGACATTCTCATGAATCTCGGATATGCAGAAGGAACGAAGATTGCAGAATGGTCTGGGCATGCGCATCAACCAGTTCCGACTGGCAGTAAGTGGGTTTATCTTACGCAGTACACGGCAGGATGCGAAGGTTGGAATTGCATAACCTGTGACACAATTATATTTTATAGTCAGAACTATAGCTACAAGGTTATGACTCAAGCAGCCGGTCGTATCGATAGGCTCAACACTAAATTCATCGATCTCTACTACTATCACCTCAAGTCACGCTCCGGTATCGACCTCGCAATCAGTAAAGCCCTTAAAGAGAAAAAAGCGTTCAATGAGAATCGCTGGTTAAATTCGTGGAAATAGCTCGCCAAATTAACAGATCCTATTATGGAGGTGTTATGATATGAGAACTATTATATTTGACAAAGACGCAGTACATTGGGCTGAAAACGCTGATTATAATCTGTCGTTTGTTAAAACGCAAGTAGATTATCTCAAGGATCTGTTTAACATTCGAGGCTACATATATCTAAACCAGATATGTGAACACTTCGGTGTTGGATGGAATCCTGAGAATATTAATGACTTGTATTTGATAGATGACGGGCCAATCGAATTCAAGTTCAAAGTTACTGACGAAAACAGTATTTTGATTCATGTCAAACAATAACCAAGAGAGACGTCTGAAACACGGCGTCTTCTTCTTTTATGTTTTGGATTTCGCAAAAAATGAATGAAAAGGAGGAAACTAGTTGCTAAGACTGAGTTATTATAACGATGGCAAAGAAAAGAGTCAATCGCATGAGGTAACTATCGCCGATGCTTGTCCATTCTATAATTCCGAGTATGATATTTTCTCACTTAATCCGTTTGACATTACTGGATATGGATCTACAAAAGAAGAAGCTCTTGAAAATTTTAAACGAAAGTTCGATTACGTTATACGAGAATGGTGCGCATTTGGAAAGATGCTATTCGAAACCGACGTCATTGAGAACGACATCGTAGAAGTGGATTGCTTCGGAAAAGCGGCGAAATAATAATCATAATTCGCGAAATTTACACGCACTATTATGGAGGGGAGGTACCATGTATCTCTCTTCTTTTTATTTTTGTCAGACAAATATTAAAGGAGGAAATTCTATGAACAGAAACAGTTACGACATCACCAACATTCTTTTTGGTATCGCGGGCCTGGTAGGTATCGGTTATGCTATCGGCACGCACACTAAGCTTGCTAAAATCAGTGAGCGGCTTGATCGAGGCATTGACGAGCTGGCTAATGATACGGAGATTGATATCCCCGAGGAACTGGTCGATAAGGCGATCGACAAGGCAGTTCAGATCGAAGTGAAAAGAGCGGTTGAGAAGGCTGCTGGCGACACGGTGGCAGCAATGAAGAGAGATATTCATGCTCAGGTCAAGTCTACAATTGATAACGAGTACGATGCTCTCAAAGATTCTGTCCTCAAAGAAATTACTAACGAAGCAGCTAAGATTGACGCCGTGCGTGTTCGTAAAAGTGTAGAGGAAGCTGCTAAGAAAGCCGCGCTCGAGAAATTCGATGACAACCTCGATGATATTCTCGAAAAGTTTAATAATGACCTCGATAACACCTCGCGCATCTACTCGTCCATCCGAGATACACTCACTAAAAACACAGATTCTAATAAAGGTTTCACTGTCCGACTCGGTTGATATTTTGAAAGTTTGAAAGGAGAGACCGCCTATGAACGAAAATTCTACTGATATTACTAAGATGCCTTACGCCCAGTGGCTCGAGGAAGCTCTGAAAAATATTACTGCACTCCCGATGCGAACCCTTGTTATTTTGGGAATCACAGAGGGTGGCGATATGTATAACGATTATTATAATGCCTCGATCGGCGACAAACTCATGATCGCCGGCCTTGTCCAACAGGACGCCATGTACGATTCTCTGGAAGTGAATGGGCATATTAAAATCGAGGATGATGAGGAGGACAGTAATGGCGAAACGGAAGAATGATATTTTCTATGGTTTCACGCTGAATGAAGACCAGGAGAAATTCAGAGACGCTATCATGAGTGATGAGTATAATTTCATCCTTGCAGATGCTACTGCAGGTTCTGGTAAGACTCTTCTGGCAGTAGCTTGTGCTAATATCCTCGTTAATGTCGAAAAGAAATATAAATCGGCCGTCTGGCTATTCCCAACGGTCGAAGAGTCATCGCTTGGCTACAGGCCAGGCAGCACCTCCGAAAAAGAGGCTGATTATCTTGGCCCTCTGTACGACGCCCTCGAAAAATGTAACGTTATTCCCAACCAGGCAATTTCCTCCGACATTTCTAGAAAAAATGGCACCGACTGGATCGTTGCGAGATCAGCCACATTCATGAGAGGTATTAATCTCGAAAACACTGTAGTAATCATCGACGAATGCCAGAACATGAGCGTTCCCATTATCAAACGAATCATTTCTCGCTGCTACGACAACTGCAAAGTAATCTGCTTGGGATGCCAATCGCAGACGGACGTACCTATTCAGAAATCCGGTTTCAAGCAGTTGATCGATCACATGGAAGGTTTCGAGGGCTACATCAAATGCGAGCTGCCTATTAGTTACAGAGGTAAACTTGCTATGCATATTGACAAGCTATGAACTTCTCAAAATCCTTCACCGACCTCGAAAAGATCCAACTCCTCCAGCGAAGCATCCTAGTAAATTCCTACATATATTACGAACTCAACGAGAATCTCTTAAGCGACTTTCAGTACGACGCAAACACACGGCAGCTTCTTGAACTAAAAGAGTCTGCTCCAGAGGCTTATCGAAAAAGTCGGTATCATAGATATTTTGATAACTTCGAGAGCGGCACTGGTTTTGATCTCACAAGTCGCTTAAAGAACGACGGTGAGCTACTTGAACAAGTCGCAAGAGATGCGCATCTAGCATTAAAACTTAAGAAGGAAAAGTGGCAACTTGAAAGGAGATAAAAATGGCATCACTGAATAGCGAAATCGTTATTAATAACGAACGGCGTCTTTGCACAGTTAATGACGAACCTGGATATTTTCATTGCTGGGAGCATTATTCAACAGTTGTAGACCCAAGTCCTATGATTGGTGGTTCTCCTGGTGGAACAGTAAGCTATGTGAACGCAATCGTAGAAACTAAAGACGGTGTTATTCGGGTTCCCGCCACGAGTATTAAATTTTGTGACGAAGAAAACGCTATACTTGCAGAGTGCGAAAAGAATAGAAAGGAAGTAACAAAATGAAAGTATATGTTTTCTCTACTGCATGTTATGGAGGATACGAGCTATTCGACAGGTATCCTCTTTTGAAAAAATATGGCTTCGAATTGGTCGGCCACTCCAGGCATCAGATGGCGTATATTACGCTGAATGATCTGAATGATATTCTCAAGCTGATTGCCGAGCTTGACGTGCCTGTGATCATGTCATATGACCATGACAATGGAACGTATAGTCTGGAAATCTATGACGATTACAGAGAGAATAGGAGAACCTGATGTATTACGAGTCACTAAATTTCGTTGAGGAACGATGCACCGTTTGCCACACTGTTTGGCTGGTGGCTGAGGGGCATTATAATAAGCCTTATATTTGCCCGTCATGCAAAGAAGAACAGATGGAGGATGAAAATGGTAGACAATAGAACTGGCCGCAACCCCTATAAGGAAGAAGCAATCGTGGCAGCAAATGAACTTCGTTACGGTCCAAAAGTTGTAAACCAAATCAAGAAAGCAAAAACTGATGACGAGATCAGCAGAATCATGATGAATGCTCGCCGAAAGAAAATCGATGAGGCAGAAAAGTATGGAGGAAACTGGTAATGAAAAACTACGACATCACATTCGGAAATCGGGAGGATCTTAATGGTCTCACATTCTACAACATTACATTCAGAAAAGAGCCGTCGATCGCAGATGCCGAGGATATTCTCAGATCTCATGCTGCTAATGCTAATGAATATCGATCTGTGTTTATTGCACTTGCGAATCAGTTTCCTGGAAAAGCTTGGAAGAGTAGATTCACGTTGAGCGGTAGCTTCTGCGGTGGACGGCTTTTTCTTGCAGGAATTGTGCTCCCGACAGGGCTTCTGACTTTGTATAGTCCTTTGGAGTACTGGGATAAGCTCAATGTTCCGATTAGAAACGGGAAAGATGACGAATAATTTTCGGAGGTAAAATAATGAGCGACTCTTATTATACCACTGCCAAAAATGTGAAGCTTGTAGACGCAAAGGCGTACAAGGGCAAAAATGGAGCTTGGTACATGGGGCTCATGTATGAGTACGAAGATGGGTCCGGAGTTCGTAGAAGATACTATCCGAAGGTTGAATTCCCTTTCTTCTGCGGGAAGCTGCCTCCAGAGGGGTTTATTTCTGATTATTTTGGAGGCGGCAAACTGACAATTGGTCTTTATAGCAATGAAGTTGCTGCATTTCGAGGAGACTTTTTGAACCCAATGGATGGCCAGAAGGTGCATGATGCTTGCGTTATCGACAATCTAATCAAACCGGCTGTTCGTGAGATGACCATCGAAGAAATCGAAAAAGAACTTGGTTACAAGATCAAAATTATTTGTAAGGAGAATAGTAATGATTGACTTTATTGTTAAACTTGAAAACATGCTGAAAACATCTGGCTGCGAAGATTATGAGATTCAATATCTTCCAAAGGAAAAAGCATATTGCCTAACGCTCGACGGTGATACTATTTTTATGAAAAAAGTCGTTAGAAAGGATAATTATAATGAATCTTGATGAATTTCGCAAGAATATGGAATCCGATGCAACTAAAGAAAACGATCAACTGAAGCGTGACCTTGCAGACCTTGAAGAGAAGTACAATGATATGCTCAAGGCATATTCTGAAAAAGTAAGTCTATTGAACAATGATTGCCGTGGGTTGGCGAATCGTTGTTTTGTGCTGACTCGTGGGAGCATGTGCTGCTTCTGTGAGTTGGGAGATTTTAAGTGCCCGCACGCCATGAGTTATGAGCAGAAAATCAAAGCTGCCATGGAATTTATGGAGAGATAAGTATGGAAAATATTTACGAGTTTTTGTTCGCCATTTTTGTGCTCGTCCTTATATTTGGAGCCCTTGGCATCGGATACTGTGCTGGCCGTAAACGTGAGTTTGATATTCGTCAGAAGGTATGCAACGACATTAAAAAACAGACTCTAAACTGTTCAGAGGAATGGCTAAAAAGAGTAATGACTAAAACTTTTGAAGTTGTGGAAGCATATGCCGGTAATTATGCGATTAAAGCCTATGAAGATAGCGACTGTGTCCTTGACATTATTGTGAACGACTATAATGTTGAAGGCGCACGTTGCGTTCTCGAGGCCATGGGGTATACCATGACTCGTACAGAAAGGTTAACCAAGCGCCTCGAGACTTGGTAAAAGACAAGCACCCTGAAGCCGATCATTCCACAATTTCTTTGGAGATTCATACACGAACCGCAATGATCGCGCCTACTAAGAATGGTGTCGACTATGACTGGTCTGATATCGAGCTTGATGACAACACAACTGATAGTCTTATCGCGTTGCAGTCAGCGGTTGCTAAAAAGAAAGGAGAAACTGATTCATGAAAATTGATATTTCTAAACTGGTGTTTGACGGGTGCTGGGAATCAGCATTGCTTGATGAGGTAACCGTATATTTCATCGCTCCAAAAGAACTTGTCGAGTACAGATTTGGAGACGGTGCAAAGATCATGGTGACGTACTCAAAACATGATCCGTATAACTGCTGCCCAGAATTCATGATCTCTCCTACTCAAGATGGAGTAGCTTACGACTGGGATTTCCTTGATCTCGACAATGACGAAGATACCACTAAAGCACTGCTCAAGGCTGCTTTAGAGAAAATGGAGGATCATGATGGCTAAAATCGAGTTTTCAAATGCAAAAATGTACATTTCGGAACCAGATGGAGGCTACACTCCGATTGGTAAGGCAGTTGACATCGAATGTGCATGTGACGACTCTGAAGATAATGCGTCTCATGCGTCATTTACTAAGCTGTCAGATTCTTTTGAGTGCGTTTGCAAGCTGTCAGAAGAGGCAGCCATGGCTATTTTTGGCGTTCGAAGTGCTGTTCTAAAATGTTGCCCGAACAAACGAGTAGCATATTTGGCCAGCAATGCTAAGAAAGCACGCGCTCGTAAGAAGAATTTGCGACGAGCCATCAAACTCTTGGAGAAAATGGAGGACAAGAATGCTCTGTAAGAAACGAGTTTATATTTGTGACCACTGCGGAAAAGTGGCTCCTGAAAGGGTTTACCAATTCTTTGGCAATATTGCGAAATGCGCTCCAGAAGGATGGACAGAACTTGGTAAGGAGAATCTGTGCCCAGTATGCTCCGAAACCTACAAAAGATTTAGGCATGAAGTGTCAGAAGATTTGAACGGAGGCCTGGCGATGCGTAATATAACTATATTTTCCTCGGAAGACATCAGCGATCTTTTTCGGGATATTCCTGTTGTTATTCATGATAAAAACGGGACCGAAATGGTATTTGTGTCAGAAAGGGGCTATAAAGCCATGATGGATAAGGAGAACTAGTATGGGCGGTTGGATCGTTATTGGAATCGGAGTTACCTTGATAATCTTTGCGTTTGTTTTATTAAACATGATTGATAATTAACGAAAGGAGAACATGAACAAATGATTAAGATTGAAAATACTGAAGTGATGGGTTGGGAGGCAGCCATTCGTGGAATGCGGAATCCAAAAAACTCTTGGGCGAAGAGTGATAGCGGATGGGATGCGCATATCCCGCCTCTCAGACTTCGTAATCAGGTTGATTGGGAACAGTGGGCTGAGAACTATAAAACCGTTCAGTACAGCGACGAATATTCTTATGATATCGGCCCGAACGACCTTGGTCTTATGACTCGCCTTCGCAATGCTGGCACAGACCATCGCAAGTTCATGCGGATGATTGCCGTGTACGTTGATATTACGGCTCCGCTGTATTGGTGGAAGGAGTTTGATACTTATAAGGTCGGCACGGTAGCCGATTCTTGCTCGACTATGCATAAGATCGCAGCGAAGGAATTTACGCTGGATGATTTCAGTCATGAGCATCTCATTGATTACTACCAGTATTATTGCAACGAAGTTGAGGGTCCAGTGATTAATGACGCTCCTCATATTTCATGCGGAGGGCTTCAGCTTCTGCAGCTGACCATTAATGTTCTTAATTACTATCGTAATGAATACAACATCGCTTCTGATAAGTTGAAAAGAACTGATCTTACTGAAGCAGAAAGAAAGCACACGCTTGCTCAGCAAAAGCTTTACTGGTGGCAGATGATCCAGCTTCTTCCTAGCTCTTATAACCAGCGTCGTACAGTCATGCTGAACTACGAGGTTCTGGCGAATATTTATAAGTCTCGCAAAGATCATAAGCTTGATGAATGGCGCCTTCACGAAATTCCGGAAGAACATGCGTTTCGAAACAAAGATTTTTCCTCTGGAATGTGGGGGTTCTGCGACTGGATTGAAAGCCTGCCTTGTTCGGAGTTGATCACTGGAATCGCGAAATAAACATCTCCTATAATGAAAGGAGTGGCTTATATGAAACCAATTGTAATTAAAGTTGAGACACTTGCAAAAATCGGACTGGGTGTGGCGGTTGTAGAAATGGCAGCTGACATTGGTAAAGCATCTATGTTTAAGTCGGTCAAGATGATTAACCCTGAAACGGCTGACGCAGAGATGGAAGTACTCAATTCAGCCATCAATTCTGGCAGGTACAACGGCCTGAAAAAGATGAAGCTCAAATTTATAAGGTTCCTATGTGAAGCACTTGATAAATAAACAATTTAGGAGACTTGGAGAAATCTAGGTCTCCTATTCTTTTATATTTTTGAAAGGAGAAAAACATGGCACTTCAAACATACGCATATCTGTGCAACCTGAAAAAATGCGAAAATTGCATATTTCCAGCATGCTCTCACACGACGGATTCACGCTATAGGATACCTATCGAAGGAACAGAAATGAAGTTGTTGAAGAGCTCAAACGGTGTTGAGTATTATATGGAATTTCTTAAAGAGAATGAAGATGTGGTAGACAAAATAAATGCCCTCGGAAATTCATACCAGATTACTTCAAAGGAACTTGAGCATGTTTTGAAAGGAGAATAAAAATGACCAATTGTGTAAAAGAAACACTGTGCACGCATTGTACTCACCGAGAAGTGTGCTCAATTAGGGTTCTGTATCTAGAAACCCTTAATAAGCTCCCAAATATTAATTCGGACTTTGAAGTTACCTTGTCTTGCAAATATTTTTCAAGCGAGGTTCCAGATCCTAGAACAAACATGCTCACTTATTCCGATTCGACTAATAGCTTGTTTGGTTGCTTCTGAAAGGAGGCCTCTCATGATTCTTTGGGTGATGCTAATTCTTGGATTACTCACTCTAGCAATGTCATTATATTGTTTCAAATGGCATAGTGACCTAAATAAAGAGCTCGATGAAAATCCGAGAAAGGTAGAGTATGGCGATTACCTTCTAAGCGCATATGGCTCGTTTCTGCTGTTCCCGCTAAGCCTATTCGTTATTGGCGGTAGCATCTGTTGCCTTATCGTGAAATAAACAGTCCCTATTATGAAGGAGAGAGACTTAGGAGATCTGTAACGGGGTCTCCTATTCTTTTTATATTTTTGAAATGGGAGAAACACGATGGATTTTAATAAGCCTATTTATGGAGAAGTTGAAGATTTCATCGATGCCAATGTTGCTAAGGCGTATTTCAAAAGTCATGGAATTGAATACACAGAGCAAATTGAAGACGGGTATTATGCTGGCAGCTTTTATGTATTTAAATTTCCGGAAATTACTGAGGAACAACTTAAAGAGGCGACCAAACACACAGAAGTCGCATTCTATCAGTAAATAGTGGAACCGTAGCAGGATTCTACAGAATTGAAGAGGAAGTCTAAAGCTAATTCGCGAGATAAACACTTCCTATAATGAAGGAGGATGGTAATATGCTGAAATATCTTGGCGAGATTGATTGCTTGGGAGATCTTATTGATATGGTAGGCGAAGATGCGGCCGGCAAGGCTTGGCATGGGAAGCTTAACTATTTCAAGGATCTTTCCAGCAATAATATTTTCGGAGTGGGGGATTTTGAAGCTGATTACATCTTCGAAAATGAAGAGGTAGTTTAAAACTAAAGTCTAGGAGACTCGTAACAGGGTCTCCTATTCTTTTTATATTTTAAAAAGGAGGATTGGCATTTATGCGTAAACTCAGACTCCGTTGGAAAAAATGGAAGGATTGGAAGAGATACAACCGAGGAGGCTGGCTGTACAAGTTTCTTGTCCTTATTGGACTCTGCCATAGCCCGACATTCGAAGCGTGGGAATGGTGGGATCGCTAATGAAACCCAAGAAGCAGAAAAAGCAAAAGCCGACGATGCTTGATATTTCTCAGGCAAAGGTGCAGGCAGTAAAGAACGCCATGATCATGGCCGAGTATGTTCTGCAGTCTAAGCATGGTTTTTCAAAGAATGATATTTTGGAATTCCTTACTAACATGTCCTATGTAGCTGAGGCTGTTCAAGAAGGGCGGCTCAATATGACCGACATTGCTAAAGCAAATACACAAGAGGTTGGAGTAGCTTTATATTCTTCTAACCTTAAATAATACTGGAAAGAGGAGCGAACAAGTGGAGAATAAAACAAATAAAATGCTGTCTGATGTGGCAGCAGTTTGTCTGATTGGCGCATGTATCGGTCTTCTGCTTATTGTGGTCCTCCGAATCGCTAATGCGAGTACATATCAAGACACACCCGAGACCCTTGCAGCAGAAGTTTGCGAAGAGGAAGAGGCGATTGATATTCCTGAAGAAACACCCATGGAACCTTCCAGGGGTTACTTTGACGTGCCATTGGATAGGGACTTGCAGGATTACATTATGGATATTTGTGAGGATCGCGGAATTGAGCCGACTATTGCTTTTGCCATTATTAAATACGAATCCGAGTTTAACCCTAACGCGATTGGTGATCATGGCAATTCCATTGGCCTTATGCAAGTTCAGCCCAGGTGGCATTATGCTCGAATGAATGAGCTTGGTGCCAATGACTTGACCGACCCATATCAGAATGTAACTGTTGGCCTGGACTTGTTTGCCGACCTCTTGGACCAATACGGGTCTGTGGAGTATGCGCTTATGGCTTATAACGGAGGTAGCGCATATGCTACCAGAATGATCAGATCAGGACGACTCAGCAGCTATGTTCATGGGGTTGTAGGATATGCCGACTCTATGACTATGCTGGAGAATTGACAGATATTTTTGAAAGGAGCCTCAGCATGAAATACTACGAAGCTGTCATGAGCGGAAAGATCATCCGCGAAGACAAGTTGCGCATTTTGGATGATATTTTTGGTGACGGATCTTTTGAAAACTGGGTCCGCCTTGGAGCGCTCTCGTATGTCGAAAATGTCAGCGTGATCGGTTTTCTCAAAGACAATAATCGTGTGGAAGCGACGCGCCTTTACAAAGATATTCATGGGTGCAATCTTTCGACGGCGTACAAGCAGGTAAAACGCATTGAGGCCGATATGGCTCGATTCAGTAAGAAGTAAGTTTTATATTTTTGAAAGGAAGGATTATTTATGAAATTTTTTAGTGACGCGGTTGAGATGAATATGTATAAGCGGATGCTGAACGAATGGTACGGCGCGTACCCAATGTCCATTGAAGAGCAAATGAGTAAAATTAGGGAGCGGGTAGAGATCGGCGACGTAGGCGATATGTTCAATCGGGAGATGAAGCCTCGCAAATATGCTCTCCCGCCTATCAAGGACGTTATTTTCAATCGTCCGGCCACGATTGTCTTCTGGGCAGATAACACCAAGACGGTCGTAAAATGCGGTGAGAACGATGTATACGACCCTGAGAAGGGTCTGGCTATGGCTATTGTCAAGAAGGTATATGGCAACAAGGGTAATTATTATAATCTCTTCTCCGAATGGGTGGAGCCTGAGCTTAAGTATTATTCTAAGGATGAATGAAGGTTTATATTTTGAAAGGAGAAAAGTATGAATAACATGCGAACCGAAAATTGGTATGGGCATGCGATTCGTTTTGTCGAAATCAATGGCGAGTGGTATGCCATTCTAAAGGATATTTGCGATGCATTGAATCTTAAGACGTGGCATGTTACGGAAAGATTGCATCCAGATATGCTTGAAAGGGTCCTAGTCGAGACGCCAGATCTAACCTCGGTTAAACCGATGTCAGATATCCGCAAGCCGGGCGAAAACAAGACTCGTTGGATGCTTGCTGTGAATGAAGCGGGCATCTATCAAGCGTTGTTTGCCAGCCGTAAACTTGAAGCTCGTAAGTTCCAGATGTGGACTTTTGATATTCTGCAGAAACTTCGCAAGAACGTCGGCCTCGAAGGATACGAAGTTATGCGGATGACTGAGCCTGAGATCCAGGAAGAAATCGATTGGATCCTCGATAGTCTTTATTGGGATGATGAGAAGAAGTGCGTAATACAATCAATTACAGTTGCTGGCGGAGATGCTGAGCAAATTCCGTTTGAAGGGTGAAAGGAGAAGAAATGCTAGTTTATATTTTTGTTGCACTAGTCGTACTGTTCGCTCTCCATTGGGCGTGTGGTGTGATTTATCTCATTCATCCATTTAAATGCCTTGCCTGGATGTACCACGACATTATGGGATGGCACAAACCCGATGGCACTCTTTTCAGCGATGGATGCTCTAATCATTCATATTGTCGATTTTGTCATAAAGAAATCATGCAGGACAGCCAGGGAAACTGGTTTACTTTTGATTAATATTTGAAAGGAGAACTTATGGAAAAATGCAAATGTTTTTGGACCGATTCATGGCATGAGGTCCGGAAGTACGACGGGGACAGTCTGCCTATCGTGGTCAAAAAGAATGTCTGCAATGGAACTAAAGAGCGCGAGGAATGCACTTGTGGTGGCGATCCGGCCAAGTGCGACTTCTATCCGGAAAAGCGTAATGCGGCGAAAAAGAAGGCTTCTAACGCAGGAGCAACCTCTGTATATTACGCACACCACCAGTGGAAGTACGGCACTAAGATCGAGCAGTACGAGCTGGAAGTGATCAATAGATATTTCCCGCATGCAGAAGTGTTCAACCCATCTACCGACTTGTTGTCGAATGATTGCGGAGACGAGACGACTATCATGGAAGAGTGCCTTGGTGTCGTGGATGGCTCTGATATTCTCGTGTTCAGCAGCATGGACGGAATGATTGGGATTGGCGTCTTTACAGAAGTAGAGGCAGCGCTTAAGGCCGGCAAGTTGGTTCTTTATCTGACCAAAGACGTACTTACAACGGAGTTTACTATTCGTGCTGAGGACCAGAACACAAGAACTGACCGTCTGTATGCCACGGTTTGGGAGAATTGAAAGGAGAACCAGCATGATTGTCACTGAACTCATGGAAGAACTCGAACAGATCGACCGTATTTTTGAAAAGGACATGGCTCACGAACTAGACAGTGATGACATTCCAGTGCTTATTGATTTTCTCATTAAGTATAGGCAGGAGCTCCTTCATAAGAAAGTTGTGTGAGGTATTAAAATGGACTTAAAACTACTGGCTGAGGCTCTTAAACGCGGCGATATTCCAGTGTCTTACGAACTGGCAGACGCTCTCAAAGATGTCAAATGTGGAACCTGCGCCTACCGTTGGAGAAAACCTGAGTGCGGTCCTTGGAACCTAAAGACTGCCGCATGCGAGCCAATTGTTAGCATCCCGAACATTTATATTTTGTCAAAACAAACCGGAATGAGTACTGCAGATATCGTCACACTAATCGGTGTTGCAGACAATATTCTTCCCAAATTTTGAAAGGAGAAAATTATTATGGTGTGGACTACTATCCTTCTTTATATTCTCATTGCTCTTCTTGGCTTCTTCATCGGAACGATTCTTCCGCTGATGAACATCAGTAAGGCTTTCAGAAAAACCGACGAGGCCTGGGTGACGAAATCGAGCGAGTATGAGGATAACTGGGATGACGGCTGCCGTTGGTACAGAAGCATGCTCTATAAGAATTTCTATGGAGGGAAGAACTAATGCTTGCCAAAAAGTGTGATATCTGTGGAGCTCTTTATGAGGATTATAACTATAAGAGTAACGCACGTAAACCGAGTGGCATCATGCTCGTAAATGTCTGCCCTGACGATGACTACTATAAGCAGGACGTCACTGACTGTTGTCCAAAGTGCATGGCGGCTATTATGGATACGATTAATCGCCTTCGTCCGATTACTCCTGAGCCGCGCCCGGACGAACCTATTGGCGAATGGTAAGACGCGCCACTACTATATTTTAAGGAGGATATTTACATGTCTGGAGAAACCATCATTATCATCGTTTTTGCAGCGCTTGTTGTCTTGGCATCCAATCTTCTCGTACATAAACTGAGTGAGCTTGAGACACAAATGGATGCGCTTAGAGAGCGAGTAGAGATTAATCGCGATTCCATTTTGAGTCAAACAGAAGCACTCAATAAGACTATCAAAATTCTCGACCATATGTACGCTGAGATTGGGCATATTGAGACAAAGATTGATGCTGTCGGCCGCATTCTCAATAACATTAACGACGAGCTCAACAATATTAACAGCAAACTCAATAAACTCGACGATATCGATAACTACGTCAAGATGATGGACGACACTGTTATTTCCACGATTCGAGATGAGTATAAGATTCTCGAAGAAATTAAGCAGAAGTTTCTTGATATTGAAGCGGAAGATGACACAACTGAATGCCGGGGCGGTTTTGAGCTCGAATTCTGCGAAGAGGAGGCAAGGCCTGTTTGAAAAATTTATATTTGATTATCGGCCCATCTGGAAGTGGCAAAACGGAGCTTGTTAATGGCCTTGCTGAGAGGTACGGCTTGAAGCCTGTTGAGAGTTACACCACACGTCCGCCTAGGTATCCTAATGAGCCTGGGCATATTTTTGTCACGAACACACAGTTTCGTGCGCTTGGCGAGATGTGCGCGTATACCGAATATAACGGGCATCAGTACGGTGTCACTAAATACATTCTTGTTAATTCAGATATTTATGTTATTGACCCAGATGGCGTGCGTTATCTATTTGACCGCTATTCTGGGGAACACTTGTATTATATTTGGTTAGCTACTTCTCCTAAAGTCTGCTACGAACGAATGATTTCTCGAGGAGATGAGGAAACTGCCGCTGCAGACAGAGTGAGGTACGACAGGAAGGCGTTTGGACCGTCCCAGCTGGAAGAAGTCAGTGCAAGAATCCCCGGGGTTGTCATTAAGACCGACGATTACAGTGCAGAACAGGTTCTTAAAATGGTCTGGTCTAAAATAAGAAAGGCTGAAAAATGAACGAAAAACTGAAGAAATACCGAGTCTACTACTTCGTTGGAGACTACTGGTCAAGTAAAGGCGAGACGCGTAAATCCACTATCATTTTGGCACGCTCTGAATCGGAAGCAGAAAAAGTGTTTAAAGGCAACTCACCGAAAAACTATCATTTCGGCTGGGTTGAGGAAATTTGAAAGGAGAAATTAATTATGAAAAAGTACATTGCTATTATTCTTGCAGTTGTTATGTTTGCCGGCCTTGCATGTGGTTGCGCTAACGATTCCGCCACGGGCACTCCCGACGATAGCGGCAAAACCGTTCAGACTAAGAAGGAAACTACTCTGAAGGAAGTTGATACTGCCCAGTTCCCGGATGCTACAGAGTATGATATTTACGCTTGGCCGGCTATTGGCATTGCTAGCGAGATCCCTGTTCCTGTCTGGAGTAATCGCGGTCTTATCCTTTACGAAACGGCTGATTGCTTCGAGTGTTACGTTGGCTACACCACTAAAGACGACTTCAATAACTACGTCAAGGAACTTCAGGACTTTGGTTTTATCAAGTATTACCAATCTTCTAACGGCGTGTATTATGCTGAGACCGAGGATGGTTGGGCTGTTATTGTCACTTACTCTCAGACTAACTCTATGATGGCTCTGGCTGTGGCTCGAGATTTCAACGAGATGGGTCTTCGCGATCCCGTGGAGGATACTGCTGACGCCGAATGAACTTAACTGTAAGTAATAATCATCTAAAGAATCTCATTAGTAAGCTCTTAACTAAACTCCTCTGTAAGAAGCTCAAGTTCCAAATTGATATTTCAATTGATGAGCTGAATATTGAGACACCTGATGATAAGATCCAGATTCACCTGGATGCCAGAGGAGAAATGAAGAGTGAAGATCTTATAAAGATTTTCAAAACTAATGGGATTCTTTAGCCGTTTCATATTGAAAGGAGATTACATACCCGATGACTAATGATCAGGTTAACCAGATTATTCAAGGTGTCGGACTGATGACCGAACTGTGGTCTATCACATTTACGAATTTTAAGAATCAGGGCATGAGCGACGCCGAGGCTATCACACATACTAAGGCGCTTATTTCAATCATGATGGGCTCCATTATGGGAATGGGCGACGGGGAGGCAACGAAATGATTCGTCTTGATATTCAAGGCTATTGTGATGCATGCTGTGACTTTAGCCCTGAAGTTACGTCACCCACTAGAATGTATGCTGATGGAACTGTAGAGCAGACCGATACGATCATTCGTTGTAAATCTGCTAAGCGCTGCGAAAACATTAAAAGATATTTGTCAAAACGTTTGGAAGATAAGTGAGCTAAGGACTGGAGGTAAATATGGCGATGTTGCCGGACGAGCAGTATGTTTTGTTTAGTGATACTGCCGAAAAGAAAAGGGTTGCTCGATGCAGTCACAACAAAAGAAGCCATTGCGGAAAGGGAGGAAGCGTAAGATTTCCTTCCGATTACATGTCTAAAAAGGAGAAGGAAGCTATGAACGGTGAAATGAAATCTTATAATCTGAATAAGCCTATGACCTGGACGGATCTGCGGGCCATGCCTAAGGATCTGCAAATTACATATATTAAGAAGCTTCGTAACAATTACGACGTTCCGGATGCGGTTCTTGCTGAGTCGTTTGATATTAGTCAAAGTTATATTAGCCAGTTCCTTGCAAGCCTTGGCCTCGGGAGCGGACTGAACGCTGGGGCTAAGAGAAAGGGCTGGAGAAAGTCTGAGAAAGCTAAGCGATTCTATGCTTGGTGGAGCCAGGGCGAGTATGATGCTGCTGAGGTAGGCGAAGAGACAGCTAAGACGAATGATATTCCGATTCAGGTGCCCGATACGGACGTTAATTCCATTACAACCGTTGATTACACCTCCGAGATTAAGCATTTTATTGATGTGGTTCGTGCGCCGTCTCTGATTCCTAATGGAGGCGCTCTTACGTTTGATTCTACTACTATTGAGGAAGCGGCTAAGGTGCTCTCAGAAATTCTTGGCGAGTCTACAAAGGTTAGCCTTCGTGTCGATTGGGCTGTTTTGAAGGAGGATTGACGCATATGGCTGATACTTTGTGTGCTAGTTGCGCCTCTTCAATTTGGTGCCCGACTTGGGCGGAGTGGAAATGTAAGCAGCATGAACGGCGGATGTACTCTGTTGTTGAAAGATGCACTGATTACACGGCTCGTCCAAAGGGTTTTAAGGAACCTATGTGCCAGTGTAAAGATTGTCTTGTGAATGAGATGATTCTGGACGAGATGGATGAAGAAACGGACGGTGAGTAACTTGTGTGGAAGGATGACGAGCGACGCAAAAGAGGACCTGGGCGACCTAAATACACTGGGAAATACAAAGACAAATGCGATGTACGTTTGAATAAAGAAGAGTCTGCGATGCTTGACCATTTGTCGGAGCTGAATGAAGTAAGTCGTAGTGACATTATGAGGACTGCACTCCGCGAATTATACCTCTTCAATACTGATGATAAGGAGGAGAAATGATATTTTATGAAATTCATTGTCGATAGCCTTCCGTATTATGGTGGCACATGTCCATTTTGTAGCTATTGCGATACCATCGAAGAAGACTGCCCTAGAAAATGGTCTAAAGAAAAGGTTTGCTCTCCTGGCAATCCGAGGGAATGTTGCTATTTGCGAGAGATTAGGGAGGACTGCTTCGAATGAAATATTTATATGAGTCTCATATGGGCGGTTTATACACGTCTGATGAATATCTTGACGATGATTATCTTTATTGCGAGACATGTGGTGACTCCGATTGGCTCATTGGAGAATTTGAGACGCTTGCAGATTTCTGGAACCTTGTCAAAGACGAGTGCGATATTAACGGAAGCGGAGGATATTCATTGTCGTGTGTGTATCCGATTATTGTTGATGAGTTTGAGTTGCCGTATGAAGTGACTTATGAGAGCGACTACATGAAGGATTGTGGATTCTGCTGTAACAGCAGTGAAGAAATTCTTAGAAATATTGAGGATGCGTTGAAGAGGGAGGATTTCACCGATTCTCGGATCAACCGCACCAAGGAGGATTGATATTTTATGGAAACTTGGGATTGTGAGTCTTGTATTTACTATCCGCCTAGCTCTAGTGATGGTAAGCCGTGTTCTGTCTGCGACACTAGTGACCCATTTTTGAATTGCTATAGTGAGAAGGAGGAGAAATGATTATTATTGAAACTTGTCCTAGGTGTGGGCATGATTTAGCAAACTTTAATGTTGCCACTTATCCGCCTATTCCCGCAAAGTATTGTTTTGCTTGCGGCTGGAAATGGGAAGGAGAGCCGGAAGAACTTGTGAGAGTTCCTTTTGGTGGGAATACATATTTGACGAAAACGAACAAAGATTACCGTGCGCTTGACGAATCCAACTATATTGAGAAGCGTTTTGTACCTATGCAGCTCAGCGACGCTGCTTATGACGGTTCACCATGTGAGCACTGCTCTAATAATCCTAAAAATGGCGGCAGTGGGATTTGCCATTGCATTTTGGGGCAGCAGGCAGTCGTCTATTAAGGGGTTCGCGAACTCAAGCAAGAGGTTGTGCTTAATAGCATGGCCTCTTCTTTTTGGGTTTAAACATAGTGAGAAGTCATTGAGCGAAACGAAACTCGCGAGGAAAACATCCCCTATTATGAAGGAGGATGATAAATATGCTAGGGTATATTTTGGTTATCTATCTGGTAATTGGGGTAATGGTAACTGCGCCTTTGCTCTATGCTGGAGCTGCGGAAAGATATTCGGAAATCGCTGAGGAAAATCTCGGTGATAATGGAGTTATGTTCGCGCTTGGGCTAGGAGCATTGTTGAATGTTATTATTTGGCCTTACTGGGTTGGATACATGATCTATCAAATGCATTTTGTTAACGACTGAAAAGATTTTTAGGGGCCTGTGGGAACATGGGCTCCTAAATTTTGGATTTATATTTTTGGAGAATAGAGGTGACGGTTTTGGATGATAGTGTGGTAGGTAAACGAGGGAGAGGGAGACCTAACGAAGAAAATACTCGTGATTACATATTGAATTTCAGGTTTGATGATGAGGACATGTATAGATTGAATAAAATTATGGAGGCGACCGGGGATAACAGATCAGATATCGTCAGGATAGCTTTACGAGGTTATTACATGCACTTGAAAGAGGTGAAGAAGATAGATGACTGATGACAAACAAGAAAAAAAGGCATCTTTTAGTGAAGTTAAGCGAGGACGAGGACGACCGAGGAAGGAGGAATTGCGTTACGACCAACCATTTAGGTTTAACGGAACAGAAGATCATACATACATGAGAAAAGCTTTGGAGGAAAAGATGAATAAAAACGGAGGTGAAGTGATGAGAGAAGCGCTCGAGTTGCTTTATAACATGAAAATTGGATGGGATAATTAATGGCTTGGCCTCGATTTATATGAACTCAAAAATAGAAAACCCTCGAATATTATGAACTCAAAAATAATTTTAAGGGTATTTATATGAACTCA